>Ga0183011_10021_pt1 | contig 167986 bp, 175 predicted proteins | sample NAcewD2O_March_FD_122322 | JGI IMG/M metagenome (GOLD analysis project Ga0183011, IMG submission 122322) | Mouse cecal microbial communities from Vienna, Austria - N-Acetylneuraminic amended D2O_March | ecosystem: Host-associated > Mammals > Digestive system > Large intestine > Cecum | place... | reverse complement strand
TATTTTATCTCTTATTTTCAAGAATAACTCTACAATTTCTCCAGGTACATCTTTTGAAAAAGTGAAAACAATTTTGTTATCTCTATCTCTATGCTCCTTAATTATCCAAGTATCTACTTTATTTAAGAATTCTAAAGTTTCTTCACTTGGAAGAGCCATTATTTCTAACTCTGGTTCCATCTTTTAACACCTCACTCACTAGATTTAAAAGCACTTTATCTTCTTATTTATCACCCAAAACAGCAATCTCTGATACAATTTCATTTACAGAGCCTTCCCTAAATTTTATAGACGCGTTTCGACTAACAATTTCATTCAGATATTGTATATCTTGAGCCTTTGCATTCTTTACATATTTTTCAAGTGAACTATCAAGAATATTTTTAGCTCCTTCAACGTCATTATATCTTTTGGGCTTAGATTTGTACAACGAGTGCTTTAATTTCCTGTAAATGTTTCAGGCCATTCTGTTAGTTTATCATTTTCTTCTTCGAATCTTTTATCAAAGTAAGCTATCTCTTCTTCTGTCAGCCCTTCAATATAAGGATCGGAAGAATAGACGATATCTTTTTTCGGTATGAAATTCATCAATTTTTTGATACGATCTTCAACTAAAGCTTTTCGCATTTTATACCATATCCTTCCAGTTTTTTAGCTGAACCGATATGACCATAGCGAACTGCATACAGTGGCTTATGTGCTACTGTGTTGTCGTAGATCACAAAGGTATCGAGTGGTAAAGCATCAGTAACATAAATCTCGCTATCGTGACTGTAGACATAAAAATAAGCCCTGCCATAAATGCAGGACTCTTTCCAAACACGAGCGATCACACTATCCATTTTGCGTGATACATTGAACCGAGATAATGAGTTATTTCCTAACTCTTCTGGACAAATTCGTTAGCTTTGTAAATTTCTGACTGATTCATGACTGACTTTTTCGATAAATCATGGTTAATACTAATTGATCACATATACAAATCAAGAGCACTAAAACAACTAATGATCAGTTTTTAGTGCTCTTGATTTAATCTATTAGTATTTTTGCTCTAAATACTGTTCTGCCTCATCTTGAAGCTGATACATATCGATCACCTCAAGCTCATAAGCATGTGTCTGTTGATAACGTTTGATCGCTTCATAGTCAAATTTTGGCTTACCGGGATGTTCTTGGTCATAGATCAAGACCGCTTTATCCGTATGTGCTAGCATAAATTGTTGGTAATTTTTCAACTGCATTGGTGAACTATATGGTTGTTTACTTACGCTAGCACAAAAATCAACTTGTTGTTCTAACTGTGCTAGCTGTATCTGCTTATCTTCTTGCCAATTTTTGGAAAATTCTGTATAAGGATACATCAATGCGGTCTTGACGCCTACATATTCTTTAGTAAAAGAAACTGCTTCTTCTAACGCCCATTGTTCGATCCCCAATTGGCCCCCAGAAATGATCCACTCAAGCCCCATATCAGCATTTTGCATAAAATTTTTACGTAAACAATACTTTAAAACTTCGATCTTGGGGTCATCTAATTTAAAGACCCCTAGTTCGTAACTTCGATAGCCACTTACCCATAAACGCACGCATTTCACCTCACAAAATATTTTCTTTACCTTATAATACCACAAATCTTTTACTTTAAATTTCACCCAACTTTTTGCCAATAACTGTTTAAATTTGTTATAATTAACCGGATAGGAGCGTGATATTTATCTATGGCAATCCACTATCCAAACGGCGGCTTGTTCACTACTAAAAATAGTGCGAGTAAAAAAAGCCGCGCCAACAATACTATTTATGGAAAGCGCGGAATGTCGTTAGAAGATGAAATAAACGAAAGCAACAAATACTATCTTTCAGCTGGGATCGCGGTCATTCACAAAAAGCCGACACCGATCCAGATCGTTGATGTTTATTATCCCAAACGTAGCGCCGCAGTGATCAAAAAAGCTTATTTCAAACAAGCTTCTACCACTGATTACAATGGTGTCTATCGTGGTCATTATCTTGATTTTGAGGCAAAAGAGACTAAAAATAAGACCTCATTTCCGCTCAGTAACTTCCATGCTCACCAGATAAAACACATGAAAGCATGTCAAGATCAAGCTGGTATCTGCTTTACGATCGTTAAATTCGTCACAACTGATCAGGTGTTTTTGATGCCGGCTAATATTTTATTTGATTACTGGGATGCCCAAGCAACTGGGCGCAAATCGATCCCAAAAGCAGTGATCGAACGCGATGGCTTTGAGATCGATTATGCGCTCCGGCCCCGTATCCCATATCTAAATTACGTTGATCTACTGCTTGAAAAGTAGTTCGTGTTTCCCTAGTGGATAAATACAGTTAACTATATCAGTTAGAAAGTTAAAAATGTGTGACTGATACTTACAATGACCCAGTCAGGCAATTTGCCTAAACTACACTTTATCACTATATAACTGTAGTAACTAAAATTAAGAAAGGAACGCTATATTCTTTCTGATCATATATTTTATGATTCCACATTTGTATAGTAGCAGTATCGTTATGGATAAAAATCCGAAATACTCGCGCACAAATGGCCCCAAGAAAAATGGTCGTTTAAAGCGTAGCGGTAAGAAAAAAGCTTCACGCGCTGGCAAAAAGCCAATGTGGCTCAAGATCTTATTATCCTTTGCAGCCGCCCTAGTAGCTGCTTTAGTGGTTGGAGTCACCGTCTTTTTTGTCTATGCAAGCAGTGCTCCTAAATTAAGTGAGCAACAGCTTGAAAGTGCCGGTTCAACGGTCATTTATGATTCAAATGGCAAAAAGATCATGTCTTTAGGGACCGAAAACCGGACCTATGTTGCAGAAAAAGACATCCCACAGCAATTAAAAGATGCGGTCATCTCGATCGAGGACCGTCGTTTCTATAAGCATCATGGGGTCGACCCATGGCGGATCGTATCAGCTGCAATGTCTAATGCGTCTGGTTCAGCTGGATTACAAGGTGGAAGTACATTAGATCAGCAATTGATCAAACTCTCCTACTTCTCGACCAAGCGCTCTGACCAAACGATCAAGCGTAAAGCCCAAGAAGCTTGGCTAGCCATCAATATGGACCGCCAATACAGCAAAGATCAAATTTTGACTTTCTATGTCAATAAAGTCTTCATGGGTGACGGATGTTACGGGATGCAGACCGCGTCTAAATACTATTTTGGTAAGACATTGGATAAATTAAACTTAGCTCAAACAGCTTTGATCGCTGGGATCCCAAATGCCCCATCCTCTTACAATCCTTATACTAATCCAGAATTTGCTAAGAAGCGTCGGGATGATGTTTTAAATGCGATGGTCGCTAATAAAAAGATCACCCAAGCTCAAGCTAACGAAGCTAAACAAGAAAGCATCACCACTGGTCTAGTTGAGAAGAACACTTCAAAAACTGTGACCTCAACTGAAAAGATCGCTGATCCATATATCAAACAAGTTATCGAAGAAGCTAAGAAGAAAGGCTATGATCCTTATAAAGACAGCTTACAGATCTACACTAATTTAGACATGGCGATCCAAAAACGTCTCTATGAGATCGCAAATAGCGATGAATATTTGAACTTCCCAGATGACAATATCCAAGTTGCTTCAACTGTGATCGATCCAGATAATGGTAATGTGGTCGCGATGCTTGGTGGACGTAAGACTGGCGATGTTACCTTTGGACTCAACCGTGCCGTTCAAACTGATCGGACAAATGGTTCTACGGCTAAGCCTTTGATGGATTATGCACCTGCGATCGAATATCTCGATTGGGCTACGTATCATCCGATCAAAGACAATCGTTATGTTTACCCTGGAACAAATATTCAACTATACGATTTTGACCACCAATACAAAGGCCTGATGACGATGCGCCAAGCTTTGGTCGAATCACGTAACGTCCCTGCGATCCGGGCTTTAGCCGCAGTGGGGATCACAAAAGCTCAAAACTTCATTTCACAAATGGGCTTTAACTACGATAAGACCCTAGAATATCAAAACGGTATCGGGTTACCTTCTTCGACTCTCCAAAATGCTGCAGCTTATGCGGCCTTTGCCAATGGTGGGACTTATTACCAACCACAATATATCAAAGAAATCGTAACTGGTGATGGCGAACGCAAAGAATTTTCAAGTTCTTTTAAACAAGTCATGCAGTCATCAACAGCTTATATGATCACCGATATGCTCAAAGGTGTTATTACTTCACCTGAAGGAACAGGTACTCGAGCTAATATCAGCGGTTTATATCAAGCCGGTAAGACTGGGACTAACGCTTACCCATCTGATATCTCAGCTAAATTCCCTGATGATGCGGCAATGGATTCTTGGTTCAATGGTTATACCAAACACTACTCTGTCTCTGTTTGGGTCGGTTATGACCACCAATACGAAGCGGGTAATTACTTGGATAACAATTCCGTTGCTTTAGCATCACTTTTCTATAAGAACATCATGACCTACATGTCGCAAGGAAAGACCAACACCGATTGGCGCAAACCAAGCAACGTCTATGTTCGCTATATCAATGGTGTCCGTCAACTTTACTTGGCTGGTTCTGCTGCTCCAAGCTCAGAACTTTCTGGTAGTTCAACTTCTAGTCGCTCAAGTTCTTCAGAAACTTCGAGTTCATCGTCTGGATCTTCTTCAAGCTCAGAAAGTTCAGCTAGCTCAGAAAGTTCATCAGAATCTTCTTCAAACTCAAGTAGTTCTGCGAGTCAATCGTCAAGTCAGCCTTCACGACCGACCGACGATAACTCTAGTTCAGCAAACTCTACACCACCAGCTGAACCCGACTCACAAGCTGAAAATCAAACAACAAACAGTGAAAAGCCACCACAATAAAGTAACAAAGTATCCATCAACTGATATGGATAGACTCGTAAACACTCCCCTCAGCAATGTGGAGGAGTGTTTTTTTACGCAAAAACAACATCACCAACTGATCCAAATAAAGAAGACCACTCGAATTTTTTTGAATAATTCGAGTGGTCTTCTTTAAAGATAGAGACTTATGTCACAGCCTCTTTTTATGCTTCTTTTATTTAAAAGAGGCTACATATTTATCATGTTTTTCTTGATCAAATTCATTTTCTGATTTACCGATAATCAATGTCGCAGTAACATTTCCTGCAACATTGACAACTGTCCGTCCCATATCAACTAAACGATCGATCCCAGCGATCAAAGCTAGGCCTGAGACTGGAACACCGATCGTTGAAACTGTCGCTAATAAAACAACAAATGACGCCCCAGGAACGCCTGCCATCCCTTTAGAAGTGATCATTAAAACTAATAATAAAGTCAATTGCTGACTCAACGAAAGATCAATATGATAGGCTTGGGCTAAAAAGATAGCTGCTAATGATTGATAGATCGCAGAGCCGTCCAAGTTAAAGGTATAACCAGTCGGAATAACGAACGAGCTGATCGCTTGGTCAACACCTAATTTTTGAGTTTTTTCCATCAAACGGGGCAATGTGACCTCTGAACTAGCTGTTGTAAAGGCCAACACCAATTCATCTTTGACTACTCGTAATTGGTCCATGATCTTAAAACCAAAGATCCGAGATGTGATCCCTAAAACTACTAAAATAAAGAAGATCATCGTTGCGTAAGACATTACGATAAATAATCCTAATGGTTTTAACGACTCGAGCCCCAATTGAGCGACGGTAGCCCCGATCAAGCCTGCGACCCCAAAAGGCGCAAAATACATGATCCAACTCGTGATCTTGAACATTACTTCTGCTACGGCTTGGAAAAATTGTAATAAGATCTTACCTTTTTCACCAATTGCCGCGATCCCTAACCCAAATAAACAAGAGAAAAAGATCACTGGTAGCATCTGACCTGTCGCTAATGCATCAAAGAAATTAGATGGCACGATCGACATCAAGATCGAACCTAATCCGCTGTGCGAAGCCTGTTTAGCTGTTTTAACATATGTCGAAATATCAACTTGGGATAACTTGCTTAAATCAAGCATATATCCGATCTGGGAAAGATTAGAGACTAACATCCCAACGATAAAGGCGATCGTTGATAACACCTCAAAATAGATCAAAGTTTTTAGTCCGATCCGCCCTAACTTTTTGATATCGCCCATATTAGCGATCCCTACAACTAAACTTGAAAAGACGATCGGTAAGACGATCATCGAGATCATATTGATAAAGGTCGATCCGAGTCCATTTGCAAATTTGATAAATCCTTTATCATCAGCAAATATGACCCCTAAACCGATCCCGATCAACAGGCCTAAAATTATCTGCCACCCAAGTGACAAACGATATACTTTTAACTTTTTCAAATTCACCATCTCCATAGAATTTTTATGCCAGTTAATAATTTACCATATTTTACATAAAAATTCATTATGTTGTTTGTTTTTTTATTAAAATTATATCTTTATCACTAATTATGTTCGGTTTTTACACTCTTGATCGGCCTTCTGGGCAAATATCTAATAGTGGACAAGAACTACACTTCGGATTTCTTGCCATGCATTGGTACCGTCCCCAAAATATCATCCGGTGATGCCCTTTGATCCATAGATCTTGTGGGACTTTTTGCATTAAGATCTTTTCGATCGTTAAAACATCACTATCAGCTGGGACCATCCCTAAACGTTTAGCAACGCGACTGACATGGGTATCGACTGCAAATGCTGGGATCCCAAAGCATTCAGCTAAAACCACATCCGCTGTTTTGCGTCCGACCCCACTTAAGCTCATCAGCTCTTTTCTAGTTTTAGGGACGACCCCATCAAAGCGTTCGACCAGTTCCTGTGAGCATTTGATCAAAAAGCGCGCCTTATTGCGATATAGACCGATCGTTTTGATATAGCTTTCAACTTCTGCTTGGCTCGCATTCGCTAAGTCAACAGGATCCTTATAGCGTTCAAATAAAGCTGGTGTGACCAAGTTAACAGCTTTGTCAGTAGTTTGGGCACTCAATATCACTGAAAGCATAAAGTGATACGGATCTGTCTTCGTCAATGATGTTGTAGCATTGGGAAACATTTCACCCATGACTTCGATCGCATGTGTCGTTTCTTCACTACTTAGCATCATCGATCCCTCCTGACCAATCATACATTGGAATACTTGGTTTAGCTTTATTTTGCTTAGGTGCAGTTGGTTGTGCTTTTTTAGCCATTTCTTGTCGGCGCTGTTGGCGTAATCGTTGCACATCGGCACTAGTTTTGATGTTTTGCTTTTCCCAGCTCAATAAGATCTTATCAATATACTTCAAACTGTAAACCTGATTTAAAACGGCCTCACGTAAAGCTAAAACGATCAATTCGGGTGAATAATTCTCTGTATTGAGCCAACTATCGATCGTTTGTAGTTCCATCGGGGTCAAAAGCCGACCAAATTCGACCTCAATATTTTTATAAACTTCTTGCTTACTGGTCGTTTTGTTTTGTGTTAGTTCAGCTGTTACTTCATTTTGTTCTAAAGCAAATAATTTCTCATAAAGTAGCGTAAAATCATACTTGTCATACTTACGTCCCGCCACATCAGTTGCTGTCGTTAATCTAAGAAATTTTTTTTCGATCAAATTACGCAATAAATTTCCCAGCTTACTAGTATCAAGCTGCATACTTTGTGAAAGTTCAGTTAGATCGATCGCGTTTCCCTGCTGCGTTCGACTCATGAGCTGTAACATCAAGATAAACTCAGCTTCATCTAGTCCTAACTGACGATAATTATTCAACAATAGATTGGAAACTGTCATTTGTCCAGCAGCTAAATATTTTCGTATTATTTTATCCATCTTGATCTTCCTTTTTAAGTAAAAAACAGGACACAACACTCGGTCATGTCCCGCAGCCCACCAACTATTATGGGTAGATCCGGTTTAATAAACGTGGGAATGGAATAGCTTCCCGGATATGGTCTTCACCTGTGATCCAAGTTACCGCACGTTCCAGACCAAGTCCAAAGCCAGAGTGTGGTACACTACCGTAGCGCCGTAGATCTAAGTACCATTCATAATCAGCTTTATTTAAACCTGCATCTTCAATTTGTTTTGCTAAATATTCTGGATCGGTCGCACGCTCAGAACCACCGATGATCTCACCATAGCCTTCTGGCGCTAACAAATCAGCACACACAACTAAGTCTTCTCTAGTTGGATGTGGTTTCATGTAAAACGGTTTGATCGCTTTAGGGTAGTTCAACACAAAAACAGGTTTGCTGAAGTGTTCTGCCAAATAAGTTTCTTCTGGCGAACCGAAATCTTCGCCCCATTTTACATCTGGGAATTTACCTGATTCTTGTAATAATTTGATCGCATCATCATAGGAAATGCGTGGATAAGGTAGTTGCGTATAGCGCTTGAGGACTTCCTTATCTCGTCCTAAAATATCAAGTTCGTAGTCACAATTTTCAAGTACTTTTTCAACCAAGTAAGCAATATAGCGTTCTTGGATCTCTAAACTTTCTTCTTGATGCATAAATGCCATTTCTGGTTCGATCATCCAAAATTCGATCAAATGACGACGTGTCTTGGATTTTTCCGCTCTAAATGTTGGCCCGAAAGTAAAGACTTTACCATAAGCCATTGCCCCAGCTTCAGCATAAAGCTGACCTGATTGTGAAAGATAAGCATCTTTTTCAAAATATTCAGTATGGAACAATTCTGTTGTGCCTTCAGGAGCACTACCGGTCAAGATCGGTGAATCCAACTTGATGAAACCTTCCTTGTTAAAGAATTCATAAGTTGCACGGATCATTTCGTTTCTGATCTTCATGATCGCAAATTGACGCTTCGAACGCAACCAAAGATGACGATGATCCATCAAGAAATCTGTCCCGTGTTCTTTAGGAGTTATCGGATAGTCTTCACTTTGACCTACCAGTTCAATATCTTCAATTTCGATCTCATAGCCAAAGTGTGAGCGTGTATCTTCATGGATCGTACCTGTGACGTACATACTTGCTTCTTGTCTTACTTCTTTTGCAAGCTTAAATACATCTTCAGAAACATTATTCTTAACTACGACTCCTTGAAAATAAGCTGTTCCGTCGCGCAGCTGTAAAAAGGCGATTTTACCGCTGGAGCGCTTATTAGTCAACCAAACTCCAATTCTTACTTTTTGGTCAACATAGTCTTTAGCGTTAATAATACTGATAGTTTCCACTAAATTTTTCCTCCTATTTTATTTACTATATTTTTCAACAAATTTTTCTATTCGCACGATCGCCTCACGCAGATCTTCAAGCGAAGTTGCATAACTCAAACGAATATGTCCGGGCATTCCAAAGGCTTCCCCTGGAACTACAGCAACAAAGGCCTCGCTCAATAAGGCATCAGCAAAACTTGATGCATCACTAAATCCCGTTGCTTTTAAAGCTTTTTGAAGGTTAGGGAATAGGTAAAAGGCACCTTCTGGCTTAGCTGTCAGCTCGAAACCAGGGATCTTCTCCACTAAAGGATAGATCTCATTTAGTCGTGTTTCATACGCTTGGCGCATCTCTTCAACACAAGCTTGATCTTGTTCCAAAGCTGCTAAGGCTGCATATTGGCTGACCGCCGAAAGATTTCCAGTCGCATGCCCGACCACAGTACCTAACTTAGCGATCAATTCTTTCTTCGCCAAAGTATAGCCCACACGCCACCCAGTCATCGAGTACGTTTTAGAAAAACCATTGATCAATATCGTTTGCTGCTTGATTGCTTCTGAAAGTTCAACTAAAGAAACAAAGCTGTTTCCATTATAAACTAACTTATTATACATGTCATCAGCAATTAGCCAGATATTATTTTTTACGGCCCAATTTCCGATCGCTTCTAACTCAGCTCTAGTGTAAATGACACCAGAAGGGTTTTGTGGTGAGTTAATGATCACGGCCTTCGTTTTTTCAGTTCGTTTAGCTTCAAGAGCAGCTACCGTTACCTTTAAGCTCTTAGTTTCAGGCAGTACAAAAACTGGCTTACCTTCAGCTAACTTGACTTGTTCACTATAACTGACCCAATATGGCAAGGGGATCAAGATTTCATCGCCTGGATCAAGGATCGTTTGGCTGACCGCATATAAAGAGAATTTTCCCCCTACTGTAACAGCAACATTTTCAAAAGTATAATCAGTGTGATATTGAGCATTAGTTGCTTTAGCGATCGCCTTGCGTAATTCAACGATCCCTAAAGTAGCGGTGTAAAAATCTGATTTTCCCGCTTGGATCGCTTGGATCGCTGCTTTTTTGATATGTTCTGGCGTATTGAAATTAGGCTCACCAGCAGTTAAATTTTTAACATCATAGCCGTCTTTTTGTAATTGCTTTGCCTTAGCTGACAAAGCTAAAGTTGCTGAGGGTGAAACATTTTGTACTCTTTTTGATAATTCCATCTTGAATAGCCCCTTTAATTAAATATTTTGGATCGTTTTAACAACTTTTCCTGTTTTAAAATCAAGTAGATCATAACAAAGATTACCGTAGGAATTGAGATAACTTATTTCCCAGACTGGTTTATTCTTATGCATCCCTAAAGCAGTATGGGTGATCTTTTTCACATTCCCAGTTTGCTGAGCGATCTTTTTGGCACTTGCTTCAGAGATCCCTTCGTTTTGCTGGTAAACGTTGATCTTCTTACCATTTTGTGCAACGATGGCATAAATTTTTTGTTTTTTGTCATTAGTTCCTGCGACCGTGTAATAAGTATGATTTCGATTGTAGTGATAAAAGGCCGTCTCTTCTTTTAAGCCAGCGTATTGTTGTGCTAATTGCGTTGCTTGCTTTTTGGCATTTCTCATAGGCGAAAGTGCCAAGTTGAAAATGACGAGCACTAATACCAAGACGGTCAAAACTCCGAGATACCACAAACGATGCTTTGTTTTCTTTTTGATCCTCGTTGTCCGCTTCATAAATTCCTTCCTCTAGTCAAAAACTGTTTATTTCAATTATACCAAGTTAGCGCTGTTTGTCATGTAAAAAATCAGCAACTAATTTCGGGATCTCAGCTGTCAAAACTGGGCGTAATTCTAATTTATCTGGGAAGACCTGCTTAAATTCTTTACCATAACGCTTAGTCAAGATCCTTGAATCTAATAAAATAAAAGCTCCACGATCATTTGGCGTCCGGATCAAGCGACCAAAGCCCTGTTTTAGCCGCAAAACTGCTTCAGGTAAAGCTAATGTCGTAAACGGATCATCGCCGACTTGGCGTGCACGCTCATATCGAACTTGATTAAATAAGGTATTAGGTGCTTGAAATGGTAAACGTACGATCACTAAAAGCTCTAATAATTTTTCGGGTAGATCTATCCCTTCAAAAAATGTCCCCGTCGCAAGCAAGATCGCCGTTTGATTTTGATTCAAGGTAAAACGTTTCTTTAACTTTTCGGGACTTCCATTGACACCTTGAGCTAAAACTTCTCTTTCTTTGGTAAGACCTAAGACTGCTAGATACTCATAAGTTCGTTCAAGTTCATCTAATGAATTGAATAAGATCATTGTCTGACATTGATTTTTAGCAGTTAGATCATAAATAGTCTTAGCTAGGTACTTAACATATTCCTCATTTTCAGTCGCACCAACATTAGGCGCGTCCTTTGCGATCAACGCTAAGGTTTTTTGATAGTCAAAATTACCTTGGTAGCTCAATAAACGCGTATCTTTAGGTAGGTCTAATTGTTTTAACGTATAAGCATGAGTCTGCTTTGTAAATAAACCTGCACCTAAAAACAATACATGTTCAAACTTTGGATACACTTTACTTTGTAAGAAGTCAGCTCCATCTAAATAGCTGAAGTGTAAACGTAAATGTGCAGTTTCTTGTTCAGCGATACTCAACCAGATCAATTGCTTAGTTTGGTTAGCTTCAAGATCCGTAAAGGCTAATTTTTGCCAGGGCTCAAAAGCTGTCACTAATTGCGAAGCTAATCTAAAGAAATCCAATAAGTATAACGTCGCCGTTTGATCGATCTGTTCTAAACGGCTGGCTTGGAAAAAAACTTTTTGTAGCCACACAAATTGCTGTAAAAAACCGTCATAGGCGCGAGTTATCTTATTGATCACACCATAATGTTCCTTTAAAAATCCCAAAAACTTCTTTTCAGTTAATGGTTGCTCAGTGATCCCATTTTGTCGGAATCTTAGGAACCTTCGCATAAAAGCAGCCCTCAGATCCCACATATCGTGATCTAACACTTGGAGATCTTTTAAAAGAGCATGGTATTGTTTTTTAGTCAACAGACTTTGCTCGATCAATTGTTCAAATGAAAATGAGATCTGCGACTCCATTTTGACTAACATACTATCACAGAGGATCTTGATCTCATCAAAATCCAAAACTTGCTGAACACTTTTAGCTACTGTAGCTGGGAGATTTTGAGCTTCATCAACGATCAATTCCAAGTCATTGCCCTTAAAATCAGTGGCATGGGTCAATAGATATGCATGATTTGTAATGATAAATGAGGCGTTTTCTTTGGCGATCTCATTTAAGCGGAGATAATCGACGCGATAAAATGGACTGGTTGGCTCTAAACTATCAAAACCAGTATGCTCGATATTAGCAAATAAAGGATCTTGCCGTGTCGTCAATCTAAGCTCATCAAGATCACCGGTCTTGGTCTGTAATAACCAAACGATCAAACGCATCTGTAATAAACGCGAATTTTTATTGTACGGTTGTTTCAACGAACGCCAAAACTTATCTAGATCGATATAATGACGATTTCCTTTTAAAACAACGACATCAAGATCAAATGGGAAAAGATTTTTCAAGGTCAGATTGATCTCTTCTGCCAGTTGGGCTTGAAGGGCTGTTGTTGCCGTACTGATCACGATACGCTTATCTTGGGTCGAAGCGTATGTGGCCGGCACTAAATACCCCAAAGTCTTTCCCATCCCAGTCGGTGCTTCAAGTAACAAGCGCCGTTCGTTTGGATCATCAAAGAAATCGGCGATCGTAGACATCATTTTGACTTGCTCATCACGCCACTCGATACTTCCTGAAAAGAGTTGTTCTTGTTCTTCTTTAGTCTTAGGAAATGTCAGGGCTATATTATCCCTTGTCTTGAAATTTGGCCTCAAAATAACCAAGTCTTCGATCTGCATCCACTTTTTAGCTAACGGCTGGGCTTTTTTTCTTTGCTTAGCATATGCTTCTTTAAAACACTCTGCTGTATCATAAAGTAACGCACCACTCAAGTTACATAAAGTTTGTAAAACACTTAGTGGTAACAATTCTAAACGTTTCTGCAAGAGCAAAAATAACTCTGCCGTAACATAGGTATCACTATCTGCTTGATGCGGGCGTTCATGCTTGATCCCAAGATAGTTACCCAGATCAACTAATCGATATGAAGGTTGCGTCGGCAATAAGATCTGAGCCAACTGCACCGTATCGATCCCCTTTAATTCAAGTTCAGGATAGCCCGCACGCTCAAACTCTGCATTTAAAAAGCGATAATCCTGCATGATATTATGCGCTACAAAAACTGTATCCTGTAACAATGCATAGATCGTATCCGCTACATCACTGAATAATGGTGCTTTGGAAACATCACTGTTCTTGATCCCGGTCAGCTTTTGTACTTCTGGTGGGATCGGACATTGTGGATCGATCAACGTGCTAAAAGTATCTGAGATTTTTCCATTTTCAATAAAAGTACAACTAAATTGGATAATTCTTCCAGTTCCATCCAATGCAGGGGTCGTCATCTCAAGATCGACTACTGCATAGGTTTTTGATTTAGTCATTTATCATCACCGACTTTAAATAATCTTTCTGACAATAATTCTATCACACTCAGTTTAAAAATAAATAACCAGTGATCAGCTCGGTTTGAGCGAACTATCCTTAATTACCGGTCTAAACTTGTCGCCTAAACACTAAACAGGTATAATCTAGTTTGAGACTTATCCATCCTTATTTAGCGGTATGGTATAATTTAGTTTGAAATTGCAATGTTTTTCATTGTAAATATTTAGAATAGACACGATAGAAAGGGTGCTCTTTTTGCTTAGCACACAAAAAAAGACCGGCCAGGGTTTTAGTCATGCTAAGATCATTTTGATCGGTGAGCATGCGGTCGTATACGGGCAACCAGCGATCGCTTTACCACTAAAAACACTTAAGACTCATGCTAAGATGACTTTGCGCCAAGATGACCAACAAATACTAGAAAGTAGTTACTATACGGGTCCGATCGCTGAAGTCCCCGAATTTATGCAGGGGATCAAACATTTAGTCATGTATATCTTGACTCAACAAAATAAAGAGATCGGCTTTACGCTTCAGGTAACTAGCCAATTACCGATCGAACGCGGGATGGGCTCATCAGCCTCAGTCGCAGTAGCGATCATCCGCGCGATGTACGATCTATTTTCTCTAGAACTTGATCATCAAACGCTCTTAAAACTTGCTGATGTGGCTGAAAAAGATACACATAAAAATCCAAGTGGCTTAGATGCAGCGACGACCTCTTCGGCCACTCCGATCTGGATGATCCGTGACCAAACGATCGACCCGATCCCACTTGAGCTAGATGCTTATTTGGTGATATGTGATAGTGGTATCAAAGGTCAGACTTCGCAAGCGATCGCAACTGTCAAAGAAAAACTTCAAGCTACACCTACTGCGACTAAAAACATGATCACAGCGATCGGAGATTTAAGCTGGCAAGCACGCAAACAATTAGCACAAAATGACGTTTTAGGTCTAGGTCAGACGCTAAATGCAGCCCAAAAATATTTAAGGCAATTAGATGTCAGCGAGCCAACGCTAGATAAGTTGATCGAACTAGCTTTGCAAAATAGAGCTTTAGGCGCTAAATTGACTGGTGGTGGCCGTGGAGGTTGTTTTATCTGTCTTGTCAAAGATCAGCGCTCAGCCAAGCAACTCTCCGATCTTTTGCTCGCTAACGGCGCGATCGCAGCTTGGATCGAACCACTCAAAAAATGATCATCAGTTAGAAAGCTAAAAATGTGTGACTGATCATATATAGTTATCAATGTAGCACTATGAAAGGAAAACTATATCGCTTTCTGGTCATTAGACCAACACATTTATATAGGTAATATCAGATGAAAACACCTAAAGTAACTGCTCGTGCACATACAAATATCGCACTTGTTAAATATTGGGGCAAAGCAGATGAGGAACTCATCATCCCGCAAAACAATTCCCTTTCTTTGACGTTGGACCATTTTTACACCGATACGACTGTCCAATTCGATCCAACTTTGACAGCTGACCAGTTCACACTCAACGGTCAAGCCCAAAAAACAACTAAGATCACTAAATTTTTGGACATTATTCGGCAAATGGCTGCTAGCCAACTTTTTGCACGAGTCGAATCGACTAACCACGTCCCGACTATGGCTGGATTAGCCTCTTCTGCGAGTGCTTATGCTGCCTTAGCTTTAGCTGGCAGCAAAGCTTTGGGATTAGATCTTAACTCTAAAGACTTATCACGCTTAGCTCGTCGTGGTTCTGGTTCTGCTTGTCGCTCGATCTATGGTGGTTTTGTGGAGTGGCAAAAAGGTGATTCTGATCAGACATCATATGCAGTTCCTTTGGTGGAAAATTTAGATTGGGATCTAAAAATGATCGCGATCGTTGTCAACGATAAACAAAAAAAGATCGCTTCACGCGCTGGCATGCAAAATGTTGTCCATACTTCACCTTACTATTCAGCTTGGGTAAAACGTTCAAAAGAAGATCTCTTAGCACTCAAACAAGCGATCGCGGAAAAAGATTTTACACAATTAGGTAAGATCGCAGAAGGTAATGCTATGTGTATGCACGCTTTAAATCTTAGTGCGACACCACACTTTAACTATTTTGAAGCTGAAAGTCTAAAAGCAATGCAACTTGTCGAGCAATTGCGTGGTCAAGGGCTAGAGTGTTACTACACGATGGATGCTGGGCCTAACGTCAAGGTCATCTGTCAAGGAAAAGATCTTAAAGCTATCGTAGATTCATTAAGTCAAGAATTTTCAAACGAGCAACTTTTAGTCGCCTCAGCTGGTCCTGGCGCAGAGATCTTAGAAATTAAAAATTCGGAAAGGAATTGATTTTTTGCCTACTGTAAAAGCTCCAGGAAAACTCTATATTGCTGGTGAATATGCCGTTGTTGAACCTGGACAACCGGCTATTTTGATTGCAGTCGATCAATTCGTTTATGCCACGATCAGTCAAGCCAAGCAAGGTCTAGTGTCCTCAAAACAATTGCTAGGTCAAGATATCTCTTGGACACGTAAAAACGATCAACTGCAAACGGCCCAAGCGACCTCAAAATTTGCCTATGTCCTCAAAGCCATCGAACTGACTGAACGCTATGCTAAAGAGCAAAACTGCCAGCTATCGACTTTCAAATTACAACTTGATAGTGATCTAGATAGCCCTGATGGCAAAAAATATGGCCTAGGTTCTTCAGCAGCCGTTACTGTTGCCACAGTCAAAGCGCTGGCTGCCTACTACAAATTAGCGCTGACTCCCCTTGAGATCTTCAAGCTCGCAGCCAGCGCTCATTATCTCGTTCAAAAAAATGGTTCACTAGGTGATATTGCAGCTAGTAGCTTTGGTGGCTGGATCGCCTATCATTCCTTTGATCGTTCATGGTTGCTCCAAGCATTAAAAGACCATTCCCTGACCGAATTATTAAAGCTCACTTGGCCTAAACTGCAGATCGAACCTCTTAAAGCGCCACCACGATTGCGCCTTTTGATCGGTTGGACTGGTTCACCTGCTTCAACTTCCAATCTAGTCAATGAAGTTGCGCTCTCAAAAGAGGAACGCCAACGTAAATATGACTATTTTCTAGAACAAAGTATGCTCTGTGTTTCCCAAATGATCGCTGCTTTCAAGCAACAAGATCTGGAAATGATCATGCAACAACTGGCACGTGATCGCGAATTATTGCGCTCACTTGAAACATTTTCCCAAGTGACCATCGAGACCCCTAAATTACATCAGCTGATCACCTTAGCCCAAAAATTTGGTGGTCAAGCTAAAACTTCAGGTGCTGGTGGTGGGGATTGTGGGATCGCTATTTTGGCTAAAGAGCGCCCTTTAAATGAGCTCTTAAGCGCTTGGAGACAAGCTGGGATCACTCCACTTCCCTTTAATATTTACTCTACTTTAGACAGGAGCTGAGCCGATGGATATCCACGCACACCGTAAAGATGAACATGTTTTTATTGCTGAAAAACAATACCGCCCCATTGCTGATAATGGTTTAGATCAAGTCCGCCTCTTACCTGCGACCTTACCAGAGCTTGGAATAGATGAGATAACGCTCACGACTACATTGGCTGGAAAACAGGTAGCTTACCCTTTCTTTATCAATGCAATGACTGGTGGGAGTCCTCAAACCGATAAAATAAATGAAAAATTAGCCTATGTTGCAAACAAGACCGGGCTAGCTATGGCAACTGGCTCGCAAAGTGTCGGACTCAAAGCCCCTAAATATGCCCAAGGTTTCACAACTTTACGGGCTTTGCTCCCAGAAAATATGGTGATCGGTAATCTTGGGGCTGACCACCCTTTAGAAAATTGTCAAAAAGCGGTCGCCATGCTGTCTGCTGATGCCTTGGAATTACATTTAAATGCGGCCCAGGAATTAGTTATGCCTGAAGGTGACCGTAGTTTCTACTGGTTAGAAAATTTAAAGCAGGTCACCCAAAATTTAGCTGTCCCTGTGATCGTTAAAGAAGTTGGCGGTGGGATCTCACCACTTGCTTTAGCCAAGTTAAAACAATGTCACGTCAAGTATGTCGACCTTTCCGGAAAAGGTGGAACTAATTTTATTGCGATCGAAAATGAACGCCGTAAACGAAAAGAATATCACTTTTTGACCGATCTTGGTTTGACGACAGCTGAGGTCTTACTAGCAGCTCAGCCCTATAAAGCTGATTTTTCTTTTACAGCTTCTGGTGGGATCAGAAATGCATTAGATATCGCTAAATGTATTGCGCTAGGAGCAGATAATGTGGGGATCTCAGGCTTATTTTTACACACTCTCTTAAAAGAAGACACTACCGGTTTGATCGCATTGATCGAAGACCTCAAACAACAATTGGCGCAGATCATGCTATTAGTAGGCTGTAAAAATATTACTGAATTACAACAAGCGCCTTACGTTTTATCAGCTGAATTACTGGCTTTCAGATCACAACTTTAAAGTAATACCGTTCCTAACTGGAGCGGTTTTTTTATATTTTAAAGAGTTACTTTTAATTTTGACAAAAAAAGAATATAATTGGCACTAACTTATATTTAGAAGGTGAGCTTATGCATTTTGCAACAACATTCAAACCACAAAACTACGATCTTTATTTTGACTTAGATCGCCAACAAAAACATTTCTTTGGTAAAACAACGATCACTGGTTTGGCTTTAACTGAGACCGTTTGGCTTCATCAAAAAAAACTTCAGATCACTGAAGTCTTAGTCAATGGGCAACCTCACGCCTTTAACCTTGATGAAACAAAAGATGCCCTTTATCTAGAACTTGGCTTTACTGGAAAAGTCACTTTAGAAATTACATATACTGCAAAGTTGACTGATACAATGATGGGGATCTACCCTTCTTACTACGAGTTAGCAGGGCAAAAAAAGCAATTGATCGGGACGCAATTTGAAACTGATGCAGCCCGAGAAGCCTTTGTCTGTGTCGATGAACCTGACGCCAAAGCGACTTTTGATCTGGCTATAAAATTCGATGAACAGCCAGGTGAACAAGTCTTAAGCAATATGCCAGAAAAAAGTGTTAGCGCTGGGGTCCATTATTTTGAAACGACTCCTAAAATGTCAACTTACCTTGTCTGCTTTGTTTTAGGAGAACTGCAAAGCAAAACCACTACGACTACTTCTGGGATCAAAGTAGGTGTGTTTTCAACTAAAGCTCACCAGCCAAAAGAATTAGATTTTGCTTTAGATATTGCCAAACGTGCCCTTGATTTCTTTGAAGACTACTACCAAACGCCTTATCCGCTCTCACATTCTTGGCAAGTGGCTTTGCCAGATTTTTCAGCCGGTGCGATGGAAAATTGGGGGATCATTACTTATCGAGAAGCCTATCTTTTGCTAGACCCCGACAATACGACTTTAGAGACCAAACAAAGGGTCGCAACTGTGATTGCACATGAATTGGCACATCAATGGTTTGGCGATCTAGTAACGATGAAATGGTGGGATGATCTGTGGTTAAATGAAAGCTTTGCCAATATGATGGAGTATGTTTGCATCGATGCGCTAGAACCAAGCTGGAAGATCTGGCAAACTTTTCAAAGTACCGAAGTCCCATTAGCTTTGAACCGGGATGCTTTAGCTGGAGTCCAGTCCATCTATACGCCAGTCGAAGATCCGGCCGAGATCGATGCACTCTTTGATAGTGCGATCGTTTATGCTAAAGGAGCCCGCATGCTTGTTATGGTCCGCGCCTTGATCGGTGATACTGCCTTACGCCTAGGATTAAAACAATATTTTGCCAGTCATGCCTATGGTAACGCCACTGGGGCTGATCTTTGGCAAGCTTTAACGCAAAAAACAGAGCTTGATCTTCCAAAAATAATGTCTACTTGGCTCAATTGCCCTGGTTATCCGGTAGTTAGTGTTAAAAAAATAGGGAACGATCTTTTGCTCGAACAGCGGCAATTCTTTACTGATCCTAGTGTAACGTCCGACCAACTATGGCCGATCCCCTTGATGAGTAATTACCCTGAATTACCCGCTTTAATGACTCAAAAACGTTTGATCCTCAAAGACTATACTAGTCTAAGACAAAAACATGGCTCTACTTTACAATTAAATGTGAACAATAACGCACATTTTATCGTTGCTTACAGTCCTGAGCTCTTAGGTGATCTTCTAAAAAAATCACCCCAAACGGATACACTCACACGTTTTAGTTTACTGCAAGATCTAGTTTTATTGGCTCAAGCTCAAGTTATTTCATTGCCCCAAGTCCTTGAATTAGCGGCTAACTTCAAAAATGATCATAGCCAATTAGTTACACGAGCTTTACTGCAATTATTAGATCTCTTAAAACTCTTTGTTGGCTCAGACACTACTGCACATGATGATCTGTGTACTTTAGTGGTCAGTTTTACAAGTATTTTAAAGGCCAGCCTTAGCCAAGAACCAGCGAGTTTTTCTCAGCTAGACCAAGAATTGATACAACCACTACTTTTAAAGACTGAACTTTACGCTAAAGTCAAGCAGGTCGTAGATGAACAATTATATTTCCCTCCAACTAAGACTGATTGGGCTAAACTACCAGCTGAGATCCGAGGCGTGGCACTTAAAAATATGTTAGTAAATCATAATTCAGATGCTTGTTTCACTGAATTTTTCAAGGAATACCAACAAAGTGTCGATCCTAGCTATAAGGTAGATCTCAGACAAGCTTTGACTAGCTCACCTAAAGTAGCGCAATTGACCGAATTATTAGCTAATTTCAAAGATCCGGCTGTCATCAAGCCCCAAGATCTCAGAGCTTGGCTAGAAGAGATCTTAGCCAATCCGGTCGGGCAAAAACTGGCTTGGGCTTGGCTCAAACAAAATTGGACTTGGTTAGAAGAAACTGTAGGTGGAGACATGGAATTTACTACCTATATCACCGTGATCGGCAAAACGCTCAGCTCACCCGAACTTTATGCCGATTTCAACACTTTCTTTGAACCTAAATTAGCCGAACCTGGTTTAGCTCGCGAGATCAACTTAGCTAAACATGCGATCTTTGCCCGAGTAAACTTACTTAAAGTGCAACAGTCAAATGTAGCGCAAGCACTCAGTTCACTAGCTTGGTATCAAAAACACTCATAAACAGATAAGATCTTCACAAACAATGCAAACGACCAGGCCCCCACGATGCAGATCCATCATGGAGGCCTGGTCGTTTATATAGCACAGATCATATCGTCTCATGCATTATTTTTTAGTAGATAACAACTGGTTCACTTTGACTCAAATTATTGAAAACATTAGCCGCTTCACTTGGTTTCATATTGACACACCCTAAAGAACCTTCTTTAAGATAAGCTGTGTTTGACCAATTTTTCAGCCAATCTGCATCATGAAAACCACAACCGTCTAAAGTAAATGGCACCCAATATTCTACTGGACTAGCATAAGCTGCCCCATCAGCTCTTGATCCCCGTAAGATCGTCTTTGTTTGTTTATACATAACATAAAAGACTCCCTTAGGTGTATCATTATGTGTACTTTGGGTCCCCGTCACAACATCGATGGAAACGACTTGTTGACCATCACGATAAGCCCACAAATGTTGTTTTTCGATCGAAACTTCAACATAAGTGTTACCGATCCCACCATTAGTTGTTGTATCGTAGCCTGTGCCACGTGTGTCATAGCCTTCACCGTAGATATCACGCTTGGCATCAACTTTTGTTTCACCATTTTCCAGAGCTTTTGTCAAAGTCTTTTCAGCTTTATAAGCGCTGATCGCCCAGCCATAGGTCCCAGCCGGAACGCTTATCTCATTTCCTTCACTTGTCTTAAAAGCTAAGCTCTTATTTAAGGTGGCTTGTTTTTGATTGATCTCGACCACTTTATTCTTTAACGCTTGCGTATCGAATTGATATTTCCCAGCTTGATACCGAGCTGAGGTTAAAATATCCGCTGTCGTTAACTCATATTCTGTTTTTTGTACCGTGTACGTGATCTTTTTACCGGTCAATTCTTTTAGTTTCTTTTCCTCTTGTTTAACAATCGCACTGTTTTCTTTGACTGGCTTTAAGTATTTAGCTGTCAGATAGATATCTTTATTGCCTTCTTTTTGGCTGAACTCTTTTAAGATCGCTGAAACATCGTATTTGTTTCCTGTTTGTTCTTTGACGACCTTGACTTTATCTCCTTCTAAGATCGCATAAGCATCAACTGGTGCTTTTCGTGACTGATCAGCCTCATTTAGTTTTGCTTCTACATTTGCTTTTAGCGAAGCCACTTTTTTACCATCAACTTTAGCTGGAGTCAAAGTATAATTGATCTTTTTGTCATTTGGTAAAGTCGTGGCTTGTTTTTTCAAGATAGCTTCAAATTTTGCTAGATCTTTTGAGCTAAATTCTGATTCGGTCGGCTCTGCTGTATAGATCAATTGCTTGTTAAGATAGACCTTCTTTTCAACTTTAGCTGCAGCTAGCTTTTCTTGTGCCTCTTTAGCATTCAAGCCACCAACATTGATCCCATTGATCGTAACATTTTCATTGAAATGGGTCCGCTGTTGATAGATAAAATAAGCACCACCAATAAAAGCTAACATCGCAATTCCAACATAGAGTATAACTTTGGTTTTGTATTTCATATCGCACCTCTAATTGAATTATTACAATTATGTTACAACATTTTACAAAAAAATACAATTATTATTTAGGTTTTACACAATCAAATCATTTCCTCACGTATTTAAACTTTTTTAAGTTATGTTATAATTTAGCCTATGACAAGTAAGGATCAGGTGAATATTTTATGGAAACAAATAGTCTGTTGACATTCAATCGTAGTATCGGTAAACAAAAGCGGTTATCAAAAGTAGCTGAGTCCAGTTGTCCTTTTTGTGACGTTGGACATTTAACTGATATTTACGATCAACAAGGTGCGATGATTTTTTTAAAAAATAAATATCCTACACTCGAAAAGACCGATCAATTCGTTTTGATCGAATCTGCTAAACACGATGGTAATATCTCTAATTATGAGCCTGAAGAATGGCAAAATATTCTAGCTTATGCGATCAAACAGTGGAAAGTATTTTATAATGATCCTAAATATAAAAGTGTTTTGCTGTATAAAAACTATGGTAAACTTTCTGGCGGTTCGCTTTCACACCCGCACATGCAGATCGTTGGACTTTTAGAGGCCGATGGTTACCGGGAGATCGCCCCAGCTTACTTTAGTGGTGATACGGTCGCAACTAAAGCTGGGGCAACGCTTAACATCTCCGATCACCCCATCATGGGCTTCTTGGAATTTAACATCAGTTTTGATGAAAAAAGTATCACACCTGCAGCTGACTATATCAAAGAAGTCGTTTCATATTTACTCGCTGACTTTAATGATGGCCGTTGCGAAGCTTATAACCTCTTCTTTTATAAATTGACCGATAAACTCTACTGTAAAGTAGTTCCACGTTTTATCGTATCACCGTATTTCGTAGGTTATTTTATCAGTCAAAAATTCGATGCTGAGTTTACCGCTGAAGTTATAAAAGACCTCAAAGAAAAATATCTAAACTAGCAAAAATGAGGGACCTATCACGATGTGTTTGCATCCTGATAGGTCCCTCATTTTTTATACAGCATTGACTACAGTGTCTTATTCAAAACTAAAACGTAAGCCTTTAGGGAAGAAGTTTTTGACCGTACCATTGACGACTTTGCCAAATGCAAAGGGTTTATCATCACAGATCAATAAATACCACCCATTCTTATGGGGCGTGGTCACAGTCACTGTATTACCTGCCACATATTGTTGCCATTGTTCATAGGTCAACGCTAATTTTTGATCTGTTTCCGTTGCACTTAAGGATAAAGCCAGTGTATAGCTAGGTTCAAAACGCTTTTTCTTAAAGATGCCAAGCAATAACCCCGGACGCATAAACTTTAAGCGTGATATGTCAGGCCAATTTTTATTGTAATAATAAAGATGGTCGCCGTAGCATTGCAATTCAGTTACTTTGAAGAGATCTTGCTTTAAGAAATTAGCTGAAAATTCTTTCCATAAAGCAACTTGCTCTTGGGTCAAGCTTGCTTTATTTTGCTTTTTACGCTTATTTTTCTTGGTTTTTACAACCTGTACTGGTCGCGTATCACGTAATTTAGCGATAAAATGCCCCTCACCTTTAAAGTGATGTGGCATCAAGCGAATGGTCCCTGTTAGTGTGGGCTCATCATTGCCCCAAGCTGGGATCCCACTGTCCATGCCAGTATACTTTTGTAAAGGCACGATCTCAAAGTAAGGATATTCTTGTAATAACCAGCCGATGATCTGTTCATCTTCTTCAGGCGCAAATGTACAAGTTGAGTAGATCAATTCACCACCAACCGCTAACATTTTTACCGCTTCAGTTAAGATCTCACGCTGACGCTTAGCACATTGCGCTGGATAATTTGCATGCCAATATGTGATCGCATGTGGATCTTTGCGAAACATTCCTTCACCTGAGCAAGGCGCATCAACTACGATCTTATCAAAATAGGCTTTAAAGTTTTGAGCCAAGGTAGCTGGATCTTCATTTAAGACGATCGAATTTCGTGCCCCAGTCCGTTCCATATTCTCAGCTAAGATCAAAGCCCGTTTCTTATTGATCTCATTTGAAACTAGTAGACCTCGATTTGCCATCTTTTCAATGATCTGCGTCGATTTTCCCCCAGGTGCAGCACAAAGGTCTAAGATCTTCTCGCCTGGTTTAGCTTTGACCACCTCACCGACATACATTGCACTTAGATCTTGGCTATATATATACCCTGCTTGATGCTCCAACGTCTTTCCACTAACTTCGCCTACATAACCGGTCGTAACATATTCAACCGGTTCGTCCAGTGAATTAGTAACTTTTTTATAGTTATCTTTTAACGGATTAAGTCGAAAGCCCTTTTGTACTTCGCCAGATAAACTTTCAAAGAAGGCTGGGGCTTGGGCACCCAACAGAGCTTGATATTTTTTCTTAAAATCTTCTGGTAACTTCACTTCTTAAAAAACCTCTTCTGCTATATAACATAGCTTTTCATTATTTGTAACTTATTTTGGATTAAATCCTCACTCTTTTTTCAACCTTGAAACGATCAATAGGTAAAATAGCAGACTACTTCCCAGATAGATCGAACCCATCGTCAGTAACAGATAAGTATACGTCGTCATTTGGAAAACAAACATCCCTGCCATGCCCCCAATGAGCGTACCTAGCCCTACCCAGAGCGAATATGTGCGCCATTCTTCAAAAGCAAATTTAGCAGGATCAGCTTGCAAAAATACAGCTTCGTTATAGCGATGCCGTAATGATATCAACCAAACAGCCATTTGCGCTAGAAAGCCGACCGCTGCCGCAAATAATCCCAGAACTTGCGCCCAATGTGAGACTAACCACGATTCATCCGAAATGATGAAATTCTTTTTGACTAATCTAGTAGCTGATAGTAAGCCAAGCTCTTTTTTTAAGACTTTAGCATCGATCGGGGTCAAACTATCCAAAACGATTCGATAATCATTTGTCTGTGCTGTGGCTAATTTTTGGGTCGAAGCTGCAATAAATATCTGATCATCTAGATCTGAGTGATAGTTGTCGCCCATCACACCGATCACAGGCAAATAATTACCATCTATTTTCAAATATGCCTGATCTTTAGGTTCATACAGTTTTTTTTCATAATTTTTTCCAACGACTGCCAATGGAACATCCGATTCAAAGTCAGCACTTGAAAAGAAATGCCCCGAAAGTAATGGTGGTTGCGTATAATTTCCCTTACCGTAAAAATAAGTCACATTACGCTGATCTTTAGCTTGGTAATGGAGTTGGACATCAGTTAATTTATCATTGTCCTTTATCTTTTGATCAAGTTCTGCCAATGAGATATCTTGCTTGAGCGTGATCTTATACGCATCTAAAGAGAGGTTGTTATTATTCAATTGAATGATCAAGTCACGTTCTTGGATCTTAAAAAATAGATAGACACAAAAAAATGAGATCAAGGCAATATACAACACAACAACGATTTTTCTTTTTAACACAAAAACGCCTCCGTTAGTGGATCCCTAGCGCCATCTTAGCATAACTAGTCATACGGTCCATTGTCCAGGCTGGTTCCCAAACAAATTCGACTTCGACCTTTTTAACTTCAGCGATCCCATTCAGCGAACGTTCGACCATATCAGCCAATAAATTCGTCAAGGGGCAGCCCATCGTCGTCAAAGTCATCTGAACGATACATAGACCATCTTCTTTTAGATCGACAGAATAGATCAAGCCTAAGTTGACGATATCCACCCCTAATTCTGGATCGATCACCGTTTCAAGGGCATCTAAAATATCTTTTTTGATCAATTCACTATTTCGTGGTTCCATCATCGATTCCTCCAAAATACTCTTCAAATTTTTCTGCCATCTCGACCGCAGTTGCATAATTTACCTTATGCCCTTGCCCTGTGGTCGTTGTAAATGATGTATTTCTAGCATAATCTTTCCCTTGGATACTGTCAAAAAATGCTTTATCTGGCGCATATGGCACTATTTGATCGGCAGTATCATGCCAAAAATGTACTGGTCGCCCCGCGATCCGTTCAGGATGCTTTGATAGGTCGATCAGCTCAAGTTGAGCTAATTGCTGATCGACAAAACTAGCTGGAATATCTGCTAAGCCTGATAACTCTTCCAGTAACTGACGGGCAAATGTCGTCGGACAAGGTGAGCCCATCAAGCTTACGCCTGCTTTGATCCAATCATACACGGTCAATAAAGCACAGGTCGTGATCGCTCCCATCGAAAGTCCACTGACACCAACTAGATCATCTTTGATCCCGCTCGTTTGGCGATAATAATTTACCAAAAGTGGTAGCTCTTTGACCGAACTAGCTACGATCTGCCAAAATTCTTGGCGATGTCTAGTAACAGGTCCGCTTTGTCTTTGACCATGAAACTTAGCATCTGGTAAGACCACTCTAAAGCCACGTTTAGCTAATTCGTAACCTTCTGTTAAGACTCGTTCTTTGCAACCAGTCCAACCGTGATAAAAAACGATCAGCGGTAATTTTTGGGTGCGATATTTTTTAGCTACGACTTCTAAAACTGGTAAACCCTCGATTTTTTTTGTGATGATCTCGATCATCATAATCCCCCCTTCTTGATCTTTCCCTTAAAATTATACACTATTATCTTCAAAATGATCGCAAAATTAGTCCCTTATCCGTTGTTTTTTATTTAAGTTTGTGATAACTTTAAGCAGATATACTACAAATTTTTAAGGATTGATTCTATGGAACAAAAACTGATCGCGATCGATCTTGATGGCACGACATTAAATGAAAATAGTCAAATAACACCTAAAACTAAAGAAGTTTTAACCAAAGCTACAGCAGCAGGACATATCGTTTCGATCGTAACTGGACGCCCTAATCGGATCTCAGAAAACTATTATGATTTTTTAGGCCTTAAATCACCAATGATCAACTTTAATGGTGCCGTGGGTCATATTCCCCATCAAACTTGGGATAAAGAATATGCTTTGACCTTTAACCGTGATATCGCTTTTGAGATCTTAGCTGCTAAAGAGCAACTTGGGATCAAAGTTGTTGCAGCTGAAGGTAAAAATATGGCCTTAGCTGATGTTCCCAATACCGTGATCGATGATTTCTTTCCAGTAACGTTGAAAGCTAATGAAGTCTTAAATAAGATAAACTTACAAGAAAATCCATCAGCAATGACGATGTTAGTTGATAAGCTTCAATTGCCTAAAACGGTCTCTGCTCTAGAAGAAAATTTTGGTGACAAGATCAACGTTGGCGTTTGGGGCGGTCCTAACCCGATCCTAGAACTATCACCTAAGGGCGTCAATAAAGCTCATGGGGTCAAATTCTTAGCCGATACCTTTAAGATCGACCGTAAAAACATTCTGGCCTTTGGCGATGAACATAATGATGCTGAAATGATCGATTATGCTGGCTGGGGCGTAGTTATGCAAAATGGGACGGATAAACTCAAAGTATTGGCTAACGATATTACGCCTTTGACCAATAAAGAAGATGGCTTAGCACATTACTTAGAAGAATATTTAAAGTTAGCTTAGAATAAATAAAAGTCGAGACCGAGATCTCGACTTTTATTTTAGTTTTCGTCGCTCTTTAACATACCGCCAACAGCGTAACGATCTTTTTGCATTTCATTTAATACAACGTGAACGTGTTCAGCTGGAGCACCAGTGTTTTCAACCACGGCCTTAGTTACGTCTTTAACTAAGTTTTTGAGTTGTTCTTGGCTACGACCTTCGATAAGTTCGATATGAACTAATGGCATTATCGTCATCTCCTTTTTGTTAATATGTTAATTATGACAAAGTTTTGGTACAAGTGCAATTGTTTTTAGTTCTGTCAGTCTGCTAAAATAAAACTAATCACCTGATGAAAGGACGTCTCTTTATGACACTTTATAAAAGTTTCGAATTTTCCGCTTGCACTAGCATCTTAGTCGGAAAAAAAGCGATGGCTGATGGTTCGACTGTGATCGGACGCAATGAAGATGCCAAAAGTGCTTGGCCTAAACACATGGTCATCCATCCCCATCAAGAATTTGATGCTCCACAAGAATTTATCTCAAAAGATAACGGCTTTAAAATGCCACTACCACAAGTTCGGTTCAAATACAGTGCCACACCAGAGTGGACAGCCGAATTTGGCTTATTTGAAGAAGATGGGATCAATGAATACGGAGTAGCCATGAGTGCCACCGAAAGTGCCTATGCCAACGAACGCGTTTTAGGCTACGATCCACTTGTCAAAGATGGGATCGGCGAAGAGGCCATGGTCACGGTCGTTTTGCCATATATTAAAACAGCCCGCGAAGGTGTAAAACGCCTGGGACAGATCATTGAAAAATACGGTACTTGCGAGTCTAACGGGATCTTATTTGCTGATCAAGAAGAAGTTTGGTATTTAGAAACCGGTTCAGGTCACCACTTTGTTGCGCAAAGGATCCCCGATGATTGTTATGCTGTAGTGGCTAACCAACTAGCGATCCAAGAGATCGATTTTAACGATCCGGCTAACTTTATCTTTTCAACTGGGATCCAAGAATTTGTAGCCACTAACCATTTAAATCCTGATCCAACATGCTTTAATTTCCGCAATATTTTTGGAACACACGAATTATCCGATGAGATCTACAGTACTCCACGGGTCTGGGATGGCCAACGTTACCTAACACCTAGTGTCAAACAAGATCCAATGAGCGAAGAATTACCATTTATTCAAAGAGCTGACCACTTATTGTATATGGATGATCTAAAATACGTCTTAGGCGCACATTTCCAAAATACACCTTACGATCCACTAGGCAAGGCTCCAGAAAAAAACAAATTTAGACCGATCAGCTTAGCTAAAACACAAGAATCACACTTGCTCCAACTTCGCCCAAACTTACCAGTCGAGATCGCTGGTCTTCACTGGGTCGCAATGGGGGTTACTGCACAAAGTGTTTTTGTCCCCGTCTATGCAGGTAGCACTGAGGTCCACCCCGCTTACAAAGTCGGACAAAAGACGTATTCGAGTGACTCGGCTTACTGGGTCTATAAATTGCTTGGCGTCTTAGTCGATCCTCACTATGCACAATTTGGACCAAAAGTTTTGGATCTAAAAAAAGAACTTGCTGTCAAATTCACCCAGATCATCAAACAAACAGATAAAAAAGCATTGACGTTAAATGATCCACTTGCTTTAAGTGAATTATTAACTAAAGCATCCCTTGAGATGCAGGCATTAGGCTTAAGCGAAACGCAGAAACTGACCGCTGAACTGATCACTGAAGCAACAGATCTTTCACCACTGAACTTCAAGACCGACGCTAATTTATAAAATATAGTTTTTTACTTTTTGAATCAAATAAGATCCCCGGCAGAAGTTATCTACCAACTTCTACTGGGGATCTTTATATGCTTAAATACCTTTTACTTTATTAGTCAATAAATTTTACAGCAGTACCATATGCAGCCACTGATTGCATATCTGCACTGATCGAGCCCGAATCAAAGCGCATCATGACAACAGCATCAGCTCCCATAGCCTTGGCTTCTTGTTTTAAACGCTCAATAGCTTCGTGACGAGAATTATTTAACATCTTCGTATATCCCTTGATCTCACCACCAACGATGCTCTTTAAGCCTGCACCAAAATCACTGGCAATGTTGCGCGATTGAGTCGTCACCCCAAATGCTGTACCGAGCACTTCATATTGTTTGCCTGGAATATGTTCTGTTGTTACAACTAACATTTACTACACCCTTTCTTATGAAAAACTAACTGCCTTAGTCAAGGGTTCGATCCCCTCTAATGTCTTTTCACCATAGCTCAAACATTGAGCCGGTGCGATCACATGCACGACCTCTTTTAATTCGCTCTCACTTTGATCTGCCGCGATCACATCTATATCTTTAATACTATCCTTATTATAAACGACCGTAGCTTGCTTAGTCATTTCCGCTTGCATTATGAATTTTTCTGGCTTTTCCGCGGCTAATTTTAAATTAGTTGGCGTTATAGCTGTAAAATCATCAAATGGGAATAATAATTTAGCTAAAATAGCAAGATCTGGTGCAAGCAATAAAGTTCTGCCTGCTTGTTTAGCTATTTCTTGATATTCTAGGATCTCTTCTGGGGCTAATTTTGATAATTTTAAAGCTGGTAAGTCTGTCGGGGACAGATTTGTTAAGAAACGTTTGAACTTTTTAGTGTTTGATACAAAAACTTCACTGGTCTGTAAAGCTGCACTATCTAATAACAACAGATCTAACTTAGCCGTCTGAAAAGTTTTTTTCCATTTTTTGATCCGCTTTTTATGTGCCCCACGTGTAATAAATCGACCCGTATAGCCAAGCGCTTTGCCTTCATGTTCAAGTAATAAACTGACCGCTCCATTCAAACCATCATCACTTGGAAACGCCGTGACCCAAAGATCTGATATCTGAACGGGATAATTATAGGGATAGCACTTTATTTTTCTAAAATTCAAAGGTCTGATGAAACCTGCTTGAACTAATTTTTGCAGCTGTTTAAGTAACATCTGTGGTAAATAAACAAGATTTTTGCGTCGCTTATCGGCTAAGATCCGCAAAAGATCAGTCGATAAATGCGTAAACAAGTAAACATCGCCCGTTGTAAAAGCCACTTTTTCTTTCGGATCAAGTATGATCGTTTGCTTAGACTCAAGGCAGATACTACCTTCATTTTTAATGGTCAAGGACATATTATCACCTGGCCTTTCTTAAATTTTCTAACTAATTCAATTATAAGCGAAACATGTAAATAATTCTATCTTCATACAGCTAACTTTTTGTAAGCATATATATTGTAAATAATTAGCAAGTGGTAGATAATATACATATCAGTTAAGGGAGGTATTTTAAAATGAAGTTAACCATTACAGATGAAGCAGCTAATAAATTGCGTCCATTTTTTGAAGATCAAAATGCCCTTGTTCTACTCGATTTTGATGATGGTGTTGGTCCTTTTTCCAAAGTGGGTGTATGTTCTTTAAACCAAGCCTTTCAATTAGTGATCGTTGATAAAACTGAAGACATCCACGATTATAACGAGAAAATAACGACTGAGCTTGGTGATGTATACTACAAAAGCTACTCTGACATGTATTTAGATCAAGTCATGCAGCTCAAATTAAATCCACAAAATATGACTTTGCGACTTGTAGGTAACAGTTCAGGGGAATTGACTCCAGTATTGAATGTTATCGATCTACGCAAAAATAGTTAAGTCTAATAAAATAGCCTAGGAGTTTCCATTCTCCCAGGCTATTTTTTATTTAGACAAAGGCTTTGATCAAGTAAATGATCCAAAGGTGAACTGGATAAAAGATATAGAAGAACGATTTTTCAGCTTGACTACCATGCCATTATATAGCCAGATCAATCGAATGACCGCTACCATCATAAATTCACTAGCAAATGTCAAATGCTCATAGAGTGTGCCTGAAGCTGTTGCTCCGCTACTGTAACTGTAATAAGCTTTAGCAAATAGTAGAGCACACCAGAGAAATGTTGCCCCAAGCATTGGCGCTTGTTTGTGATACTTACAACCTAAGAAGATCAAAGCTAACGGTAAAAGATAGCTCCCACCTTCTGTAAAAGTAAACATCAAAAGGAAACTTACGATAAATGTCGGTCATGATGCCTTACGCCTATGCTTATTTAAGATGTTATCTAACGACCACATCATGATCAGCTGTAAAGCTAACGTCAAAAAGATATTATGTGGTCCAAGAAACAGTAAGTAATTTGGCTGATGATCGAACGGATCGATATATGACTTAGTCAAGAGATCATAGACAATGTTACCGATCCCGACAACTAAGGCTCCGATCAATAAACGCTTTAAATACCGCCGTTTATTGCGCGTGTGAAAATACCCTTCGACTAATAGAAATGAAAATGTTGGGGCGACTAAACGTCCTAAGAAATTGATCCATAAAGGCCAATGTAACTCTGGCCCAAAATACATATTCAAATGATCCACCAACATAAAGATCATTGCTAAAACTTTTAACTGATAACCAGTTAGCCCTTTTTAAGAAAACTCATCTTCTTTCTCTGCTGCATTTTTACTACTTAACGTTCAACTAGACGATAATAGACCCGAGCAGTTAGTTGATACACAACATAATACAGAATACTAAAGATCAGTGCAACCACGAGCGTAACAACTAAGAATAGTTGCCAGTTGGTGATCCCAAATAAGACCAACATCTTTTTGATCAGTGGAAAAGCAAAAGCAACGTGTAACATCGCAAAAGCTAATGGGAAAATGAAGACCATCATGATCTGACTGTGGATCACACGTTTGACTTCAGCTTCATCCATCCCAACTTTTTGTAAGATCACAAAACGTTTGCGATCATCCATCCCTTCAGACACTTGCTTGTAATAGATGATCAATGTCGTAGCTAATAAGAAAGCTATCCCTAAAATGATCCCTAAAAAGAAGAACCCACCATCAAAGCGCTTGACACTTGCACGATAGCTATCCTTGTCCTGAAAGGAATACCCTTGTTTATCCGCAGTTTTAGCAAACTCTTTGCTTAGTCCCCGGATGAACGCTTTACGTTTAGCTTGATCTTTAAGCTCAATATTGAAATTTAATTGATAAGCAGGGGCTAAGTAGGCGGCTGTTTCCTTAGTTTTGTATAATTCTTTTAATAATCCCTCGATCTGTTTTTGATCTTTCATAACTACAATATAGGAATCTACCGGTGAGACATTAAGTAAGCCTGTGTCTTTCAATTTGTTGACCTGTTGCTTGATTTGATACTTATGTCCATTTAATATCATTGTTTTTTCAGAATAATTTTGCGCGGTAGTATACATAAAGATCTCATTTGGTTTAGTTAAAGATAAACTATCTTTTGTCAAAGTATTATATTCACTCAAGCTGATCAAGACTACATTAGCAGCCTTATCAACATTTGAGACAGAATAATTCATACGGTCAGCAGCTTTAAAATCATTAGCTTTTTTTGTAAACAATAAAGATTGACTAGTCCGGATATATTGCATATCACTTAATTTAACATCTTCTTTAGTAGCATAGTTTTTAGCTACTTGTTTGAGTTTTGTCAGTGGCTCCGCAGAATTGATCATGATATCGCGTGGAAACATCTGTTGAACTTGATCGTTTGCTCCAAAAAAGAGCCCCGCTGTTGTTGAAACAGTAACTAAGACCATCGTTGATAAGATACAGATGCTAGCCAAACCGACCGCATTTTGTTTCATCCGATAAATCATCCCGGATACAGGAATGAAATGTTTAACATTATAGTAGTAGTTTTCATTTTTACGCAATAATTTTAAAACAACGATGCTTCCGGCTGTAAATATTAAGTAAGTCCCGATGATCACTAAAAGTACTGCTATAAAGAAATTAGTGACCGCTGAAACTGGAGATTTGATCGTAAGTGCGATCCAGTACCCCCAAGCCAAAGTGACTAGACCGACCAAAGCCAAGAACCATTTAGCTTTAGGTTCTTTCTCACCTTTTTGATCAGCATGTAATAACTCGATCGGATCACTTTTAAAGATATTAAAAGCGTTGATCAAATATAACCATGCGTAAACGCCAGCGATAAATAAGATCGTGAGCGTCAAGATCGAAGTGTTCAAAGTAAATTTGAATTCACTTCCGATCCCCATCAATTTCTTGATGATCAGATACGCTAGCCGAGAAAAAATCACACCACTTGTGACACCTAAAACAATTGTTATAACCAAATTGATCACTTTTTCAAAGAAGGTCAACTTATATAGTTCACGTTTGCCCATACCTAAAACATTGTACAGACCTAGCTCGTTTTTGCGTTGTTTGTTTAATATCGTTTCCGTATAAGTAGCAAATACCACTGAAAAGATCAATACGATCACAGAACCAAAACCAAAAAGTTGGGTGATCGCTTCAGCACCTTGGAGTTTAGCCAAGCCTGGATCATTTGCGACCATCAACATCAAAGTATTTAAGGCCGTCAAAAAGATCATTGACAGTAAAAATGGTACAAAGGCCTGTTTATTTTTACGAATATTTTGAAAAGCTAATTTAGCATAAAACATACAGATCCCCTCCTGACTAACGTGGCAATAATGACGCCATCGTCATATTGATCTTTTCTAAGAAAGCCTTGGCGTCAAGTTCACCTCGATAAAGTTGATGATAAACGATCCCATCTTTGATAAACAAGACCCGCTTAGCCCGACTAGCAGCTAATGAACTATGGGTGACCATCAAGATCGTTTGACCATTTTGATTTAACTGTTCAAAGATATCTAACAATTGATCTGAGGTCTTTGAATCTAACGCCCCCGTCGGTTCATCGGCTAAAAGTAGTGCTGGATCGGTAATGATCGCCCGGGCGACTGCCACACGTTGCTTTTGTCCACCAGATAATTCGTACGGATATTTTTCTAATAAAGTAGTTATCTCTAATTTTTCTGCTAATTCTTGTAATTTAGGTTTAGCAGCTTTGATACTTTTACGTGATAAAACTAATGGGAGTAAGATATTATCTTTGACAGAGATCGTGTCTAATAAGTTAAAATCTTGGAAAACAAAACCCAAATGTTCACGTCTAAATGCTGCTGCAACTTTCTCCTTGATCTGTGTCAGATCGTCACCGTTCAAATACAATTTACCTGATGTTGGTTTATCCAAAGTGGCGATCATATTCAACAAGGTACTCTTCCCAGAACCAGATTCACCCATAATTGCTGTATATTCGCCCTTATTGACTTCAAGTTGGATATCTTTTAAAGCTTCAACTTGAACACCCTTAAAACGACTCTGATAAACTTTGCGTGCATGTTCGATCTTTAGTAATTCATTCATGATTATTTCCTCCGTTGTTCTAATTGATATATTAATCATAACAAGCCCCGTTACTTATGCCTACTTACAAAATAAATGGCAACCTTACAATTTTGTAAGGTTGCCATTTTTAAATAACATTAAAGTTAAAGTAACAACTTATTTATAATGTTTTGGGAAATAAATTTTGACCGTCGTTCCTTGGCCAACTTTAGATGTCAATTCGAGTTTACATCCTAATTTGAGCGCAACTTTTTGACTCAAATATAAGCCCAGACCACTTGCACGTTGATCTTGACGTCCATTATAACCGGTAAAACCTTTTTCAAAAACACGTGGAATATCCTGTGACTGGATCCCGATCCCAGTATCTTTGATCGCCAAATGATCACCGTTAAAAATAAACGTGATCGTTCCAGTGTTGGTATATTTGATCGCATTGAAGATCAATTGCTCTAAAATAAAGATCAACCACTTCTTATCAGTCGTAACTGTGGTGGTATCAAGGTCGATAAATTCCACGCGTAGCCCTTTTTGCGCAAAAAAGAGTGCATACTTTTTCAAGACTTCCTTGATCACTTTATCTAAAGCAACTTGCTCAAAAACAAGGTCAGAATTATCCAATTGTTGGCGCAAATAATTTAACATCAGCTGAAGATACTCATTGACTTTGAACAACTCAGCTCGCATCTTGGGATCGTTTCCTTGCGCTTGGATCAAAAGGTCTAAGGCCGATACTGGTGTTTTGACTTGATGCAACCAGATCCCAAAATCTTCTAACATCTCTTGTTTTTTCAAACGGCTATGTTCTAATTCTGCTACTAATTTTTGCTCTAATTCTTCAGCGATCTGTTGATAAAGTATTTCTACCTGACTGGTGCTTGAGGGTAAAAGCTCATGTGAAAAATTAGTCTGTAAAAGTTGTAACTGCCTGAGCTTTTTTTGCCACCGATTAAAGGCAACTAACGTATAGCTAAAAATTATCAAACAGCTAAACAGGAGGGTATCGCCTAAGATCACTTGGGTCTGATCATATAGGTATAACGTCAGACTTTGAGTTCCCAATAATAATACCCATACTAGATAAGTCGCTTTATGCTCCCATATAAAAGCTTTGGTCAATTTAAGCACTTGTTTCATTCTCGATCAAATACCCCTTTCCCTTGACCGTTTGGATCAGATCCTTGATCCCGACTGAGGCTAATTTCTTGCGGATCCGGGTGATATTGACCGCTAACGTATTACTATCGATAAAGTCATCGGCTTGCCATAACGCTTCGACCATCTGTGTCTTTGAGACGATCTGGCCACGCTCACGTAATAAAATAACCAAGATCTTAGTTTCATTGGGCGATAGATTCAACTTACTCTCAGCATTTGCGATCACGTTTTCTTCAGGCGTAAAAGTAAATCCTTGTAGATCGTAAGCATCGACTGTCTGTACTTGATTGTACTGGTAACTTCGCCGTAATAATGCTTGGATCTTCGCCACTAACAAATTAAGATCAAATGGTTTGACGATAAAATCATCAGCCCCTAAATTTATCGCCATGATCTGATTCATTTGATCAGCAGCTGATGAGATAAAAATGATCGGCACCTGCGAATGTTTCCTGATCTCTTGACACCAATGAAAGCCATTAAAATAAGGCAATGAAATATCCAACAAGATCAATTGTGGACCAAGTTCTAAACATTCACTTAGTACATTTTGAAAATCAGTCACACCTTTACAATCATAACCCCAAGAATTCAATTTCTCGCTGACGACTTGAATGATCGTTGCATCGTCTTCTACTATATAAATAGTCTCCATATGACCACCTCACTTTATACGTTTTAAGATCGTCAATAACAGGCCGATCGATAAAAACATACTGATAAAAATAATTATGAGCCAGCCAAATGGACTATCCTTAAATGGTAATAAAACATTCATTCCAAAAAAGCCTGTCACAATGGTCGGGACCGTCAATAATAACGACCAGATCGTCAATAAACGCATCGTGTCATTTAAATTGTTATTCAACAAGTTATTGTAGGTCTCCGAGATCTGGCCTAAGATCTGATCGGATAAATTAGCCATTGCCACCAACTGATCTGCTTCGATCTCAACATCTTCCAGCTCTTCTTGTTCATTTTCTGTCAAAGAGCGGTAAAGTGAGAGCTTTTTTAATTGTGCCAGTAGCAATGAATTTTGCTGTGTTGCATTGACTAAATAAACTAACCCCATTCCTAGATCTGAAAGTTCCAACAAATTACGATTGGTCGTCTTAGTTTTTAATTTTTCTGTCAAAATCAAACGTTTTTTTCCAATCTCTTTGATGATTGGGAAAAATGCTCCCACGATCTGATAAAGCGTCTTAAAGATCAAACTCAAGCAACTGAGAGCAGGCTGACGTGTGATCAAACCTTCAATGAACTCAGTCACATAAGCTGTTTTAGCTGTCGTAAAACTGTACAGCTCATTTTGCTTGACGATAAAAGCCACCGGTGCCGTTTCATAACGTTCACTATGTTTTTTGATCACATTAAAAACGATCAACAAAAGCTCTTCTTTTGCATCATATTCCACGTGAGCATTTTCGTGTTCATCAAGAGCATAACTCAATAGTTCTTGATCGAGCTTGGCTTGATTTTTTAACTCCTGGACCACATTTTCATCATCTTTTTTGATATCGATCCAAATAAAATCTTTTTTTGGACCAAAAACGATCTTCTTGCTCATCTTTCCAACCCCTAGCATTTATATATCTACCACAAATAATTTTAGCATAGCACAAAAAGCTAGCTGTATAAACAAGACACTTTCTAATGGATGAAAAAATTCATATATTAAGTGCAAAATTCTTTTGATCTTAGTATTAGTGTATATATGTAACGCCTCTTACTCATTTTAGCTTCAGTATTTTTTTATACAAAAAAACCCTTGATAAATCAAGGGTCCTAGCTAAAATAAGTCAATCTTATTTAACAGCATCTTTAAGCGCCTTACCTGGTTTGAATGCAGGTACCTTGCTTGCTGGGATTTGGATCTCTTTACCAGTTTGTGGGTTGCGACCCTTACGAGCTGCACGTTCACGAACTTCAAAGTTACCAAAGCCGATCAATTGAACTTTTTCGCCTTCTTTAAGGTAGTCTTGGATAGAACCAAAAACTGCGTCAACTGCAACAGTTGCGTCCTTCTTTGTCAAACCTGTCTTTTCAGCAACAGTTTCGATCAATTGTGCTTTGTTTGCCATGTGTTTCACCTCCTCAAGTGAAGATAAAGATATAGGTAAAGATATATCTTCTTGTCCATTTCTAAACTAGCCAGAAATGGTGAAACAATGACTAACAAATCATTGCTCAGTTAATAAGATAGCACAGAAAGCCTAATATAGCAACGTTTTTAATTATTTTTTTGAAAAAATAAGATAAATTTAGGCATAATTTTTTTAATTTTTTATCTTTGATTATTTACGTCGTCTTTCGATCACATGGATCGGTGTCCCTTCAAAATCAAAAGCTGCACGAATTTGATTTTCTAAAAAGCGCTCATATGAAAAGTGCATCAATTCTGGATCATTTACAAAGACGACAAATGTTGGTGGCTTAGTTGCCACTTGAGTCGCATAGTAGACCCGTAAGCGGCGCCCATTGTCTGTTGGGGTTGGATTATGCGCGATCGCATCCATGATAACATCATTTAAAACAGCCGATGAGATGCGACGTTCATGGTTGTGATTTACTCGCTCGATCAATTTTGGTAATTGTTCTAAGCGTTGATGAGTCTTAGCGGAAACAAACACGATCGGCGCATAACTCAAGTATTGGAATTCTTGCCGGATCGTTTTTTCAAATTCTTTCATCGTATGATTATCTTTTTTCAAAGTATCCCATTTATTGACAACGATGATGATCCCACGTCCCGCTTCATGTGCATAGCCGGCTACATGTTTATCTTGTTCACGAATGCCTTCTTCAGCATTTAAAACAACACAAACCACATCAGAACGATCGATCGCACGCATGGCCCGTAAAACAGAATATTTTTCCGTATTTTCATAAACTTTGCCTTTTTTACGGATCCCTGCAGTATCGATCATGGTAAATTCCGTTCCATCTTCAGCAACGAATTTCGTATCGATCGCATCCCGCGTTGTCCCTTCAACGTTAGAGACGATCACGCGTTTTTCACCTAAAATTGCGTTGACTAAAGAAGATTTACCCACATTAGGCCGACCGATAAAACTAAATTTGATCGAATCGTCCTGTTCTTTAGCTCCATCTTTAGGAAATGCCTGGCAAACCTTATCTAATAGGTCACCAGTACCGATCCCATGAGTTCCAGAAAGTGGCATTGGGTCGCCAAAACCTAATGAGTAGAAATCATAGATCTCACTTCTAAGTTCAGGATTATCCACTTTATTTACCGCTAAAATAACTGGTTTATCAGTTCGATACAAAATCTTTGCTACTTTTTCATCAGCATCTGTGACCCCTTCTTTGACACTAGTCACAAAGACGATCACATCAGCTTCATCGATCGCGATTTGAGCTTGCTCGGTAATTTGGGCTAAAAATGGTTCATCCCCCATATCGATCCCACCTGTATCGATCAAATTAAAGGGTTGTCCGAGCCATTCGCCCTTCGCATAAATACGATCACGGGTCACACCAGGGGTATCTTCAACGATAGAGATCCGCTCACCAGCGATCCGGTTAAAAACCGTTGATTTCCCTACATTCGGACGTCCAACGATCGCAACGACTGGATTAGCCATTTTAATTCACTCCTTATAGTAATGTTTTAGCAAAAAAACTGACCCAAAACCTTTTACGCTTGGGCCAGTCAAAATGAATCTCAATACGTGAGATTAGTCTTCATTTTTCAAGTCGTCACCGACTAAGTCACCTAAAGTAAAACCTGTATCTTCTTCTGGGATCTCAACATGTTCTTCTTCGACAACTTCAACTTCTTTTTTATCAGCTGCTGGTTTTTCTTGTAAAGCTTTGATGGATAATGCTAAACGACGATCTTCACCGTTAACATTTAAGACCTTGACTTTAACGTCTTGGCCTGATGTCAAAACTTCATTTGGTGTAGCAATATGTTTGTGTGAAATTTGTGAAATGTGTACCAAGCCTTCAACACCTGGGAATACTTCAACAAATGCACCAAAGCTTGTCAAACGTTTTACCTTACCATCAAGAACGTCGCCTTCAGCAACTTTTTCTTCAATATTGTCCCAAGGTTGTGGCAATGTTTGCTTGATAGAAAGTGAAATGCGATCTTTTTCAGGATCAACAGCTAACACTTTAACTTTAACGTCTTCGCCAACTTTCAAGACATCAGAAGGCTTGCCTACACGTTCGTAAGAAATTTCAGAAACGTGAACTAAGCCATCAACGCCACCAAGGTCGATGAACGCACCAAAGTTAGTTAAGCGTGCAACTTTACCATCAAGCACATCGCCTGCTGCAAGTTGTGACATAACTTCTTGTTTCTTAGCTTCACGTTCTTGTTGAACGATTTCTTTATGCGATAAGATCAAACGGTTTTCGCTTGGTTCGATCTCAACGATCTTAAGTTCAAGTTCTTGACCCTTGTATTGGTTGAAATCTTCAACAAAATGGTCAGAAACCATTGATGCAGGGACAAAGCCACGAACGCCAGCGTCAACAACTAAGCCACCCTTTACAATTTGAGTTACAGGAACTGTGAGTGTTTCACCTGCTTCAAATTTCTTTTCGATTTCATCCCATACTTTACGGGCTTCGAGGCGACGTTGTGATAATAAGTAGCTACCGCCTTCTTTGTCAGAACCGATCTTAGAGATAACAACCAAGTCAAGCACATCGCCAACTTTGATGTTATCTTCGATCTCGTCTGCTTTAACGCTCAATTCGCGTGCAGGAACAACACCTTCAACACCGGTGCCTTCGATCCCTACGATAACTTGCTTTTTATCATCAAATGCCAACACTTCGCCTTTGACAACGTCGCCAACCTTAACTGGTTTAACGCTGTTTAAAGCTTCTAATAAATCCTTGTTTTCTGATTCACTCATGGACTTTGTCCTCCTTAACGACTAACTCTAATAACCATTTTAACTGAAAGCAGTTCAAAATGCTAGTTAAATTACCTATTTCTCTGTATTTTTAACAATTTTCATGATTTCATCGGTAACTTGCGCAATATCTAGTGAAGTAGTATCTAATAAAATCGCATCATCTGCCTTAATCAATGGCGAAACTTCACGGTGTGAGTCCTTATAATCGCGCGCTTCGATCTCAGCTTCTAGTTTAGCTAATGGTGTATCGATACCCTTAGCTTGATTTTCTTTAAAGCGACGTAAAGCTCTTTCGTGTACACTCGCAACTAAAAAGATCTTTACTTGAGCATTTGGCAAAACAGTTGTACCAATATCACGCCCATCCATCACGATCCCACCTTCACTTGCGATCTGTTGCTGACGCTCAGTTAAATTTTTGCGCACGCTAGGTTGAGCTGAGACAAGTGAAACATTATTAGTGATCTCTGGCAACCTGATCGCAGTAGTCACATCTGTCCCATCGACAAATACTAATTGTTCTGGCTCGTTAGGCTTAAAGCTCAATTCCATCGTTTCAAGCATTTTTCCTAGAGCTTGATCGTCATCTAGTGAAACACCCATTTGTAGTGCCTTCCAAGTTGTGGCGCGATACATTGCACCTGTATCGCAATAAATGTAATTTAATTTTTTAGCGACCAACTTTGCAACGGTACTTTTACCTGCAGAAGCAGGACCATCGATCGCAATTTGCATTTTTGTTTGCATACTATAATATATCCCATTTAAACATATAAAAATGTGTCCCAAGAAAAATAAGGACACATTTTTATTGTTTTTCCTCTCTTTTATTATTCTAAAGCTTATTTTACACGGATCTGTTGTCCTGGTGAAATACTCGAATTAGCTGTTAAGCCTGGATTCAACTGTAATAACTGATCTAGCGTCAAACCATTATTGACCGCGACCCGATACAAGCCTTGACCTGCCGGAACAGAGATATACTGCTCTTGTTGGGAAGATTGTTCTGAATGTTGCGATTCTTGTGAGCTTTCGGATGCATGTTGTTCAGCATTGGCTTGATTTTCGTGATCTGCAGGCTGTTCGCTACTTGCTTGTGCTTGGGTTGTATCTTGTGGTGCTACTGCTTGTGATGTGCTGTCAGACTGAGTATCTGAGCTTTCCTTTGTAGTCTTCTTTTTACTTGAACTCTTCTTTGCTACAGATTTTTTCTTACTCAAAGATGATTTTTTTTCGCTTGAAGAGACCACTTCGATCGAATCATCGTTACTTACAGTTTGCTTAGAAGCCCGTTGTGAAACAAAATAAAATATGATCGTACTGATAATGATGACTACAAAAACGCCTAATAAGATCGTTGTCAACATCGTGTTTCGTCTATTGCTCTGTCGACTAGCTCTTCGCGAGTAGTTTCCTTTATCATCTTTTATCTCTTCAAAGGTCTTTTCCCAAGGCTTTTTGGTGTGGTCGTTATTCTTTCGACTCATTTTTATTAAAATCCCCACTATATAAATATGGAATCATGTTACTAAGATCACTTAGTCTCACGATCAAAAAGAAATATAGTTTTTTCCTTTCTAAAAATTATTATTACCGCTAATGTCATATATGCATGGCAAACTATATAGTTTAGAAGCAACTATAAAACATAATATATCTTAGAGTTTGCTATATAAATTTATGATACCGCCGATAACAATATAAAACAATATCAAAGTAATCAAATGTCAGCTCCACATTCTAACTTTTTAGCTAACATTCATAAATTATAGCTTGTCTTTATAATTAGCTCATAGTACTCACAAAACTACTAATATTACAAAATATAATAGCATAAATACTCCTAAAAATATATAAATAATCGCTTGAAATTCTCATTAGTTAGGTTTCTTTAAACAATTGCTGTAAGATTTCGCGATAGTCCTGTTCCTTTTTTCCATCCGCTCTTACTACGGACTCTCCTAACAAACCAAGTTTTTCTAATGGAGGTGCTTGATCAGCTCCACAACAAGTGTCTGAGCTATGGACGTTTTCAATTTTGTCACCAAAATATTGTGCGATAAATTGACGTTTACAGCTACCAGTTTTAAGATATTGGTACATTTTTTGTAAGGCATCGTTACGCTCAGTTTGACGTTTTTTCACTAATGTTTCTATCTGATCTTTTCGATAACCATTAGCTAACAGCCGTGCTAACAATTGTGTTTCTTCACTGGCGAAATTTTGGAGCAATTCTTGGTGTTTAATGAAATACTTGATCTGTTGGGAGTTAGGCAAAGTTTTTTCGATCAAAAATTCCTGACGTTTTAGATCGCTAGGTTCATATAATAACACTGCGATCCCTGGTCTACCGTCGCGCGAACAACGTCCGATCTCTTGTACATAAGCTTCAAGATCATTTGGCATATGATAGTGGATCACATAACGGATATTAGGCTTATTGATCCCCATCCCAAAAGCACTAGTCGCACAAATAACATCTAATTGATCATTTAAAAACTGTTGTTGTACCAAAAAACGTTCTGTAAGCTCTAGATCAGCATGATAAACTGCACTTTTAAATCCCTTAGTGACTAACTTATCATTTATTTCATCAGCTTTCTTCTTACTTGAAAAATAGACGATCCCTTTCCCAGCTAGCTTAGGCAGTAATGCTAGGAGATAATCAAGTTTTTTTTGCTCATTTGCAAAATTTTGTACCCCTAGATAAATATTGGAGCGATCAACAGGATACCGGATAACATTTCCTGTTTGCGATAATCCCAGACTTGTAGTTATATCTTGTGCTACTTTAGAGGTTGCCGTTGCAGTCAAAGCTAGAGTTAGTGGTCTATGTAGCTTTTTTCTGATTTTGCCTAAATTTAAATACTCAGGTCGAAAATCAGGACCCCATTGCGAAATACAATGAGCTTCATCAATGACAAATAGCCCTATCTCTAATTGGCCAAGTGCGCTCAAAACCTCAGCCGAGCTTAACATTTCCGGTGAAACATAGATATACTTGAAACTGGCAATATTTTGTAATACAAATCTCTTCTCAGCAAAACTCAAGCGTGAATTTAGAGCCACCACTGCTTTTTCACCATTGAACTGTAGTTGTTCAACTTGATCTTGCATCAGTGATATCAGTGGTGAAACGATCAATACTGAACGCTTTAAGTATTTTCCTACAAACTGATAGCACAGAGATTTTCCTGTTCCCGTCGGCAAAATAGCTAAAGTATCTTTACCAGCCAATAAAGACTCGATCGTCTCTTTTTGGCCAGTTTTAAATGTTGAATAGCCAAATTCATTTTTCAAGATGGCTTCAAGCTTTTCTTTCACTTGCAATTATCCTTTCTATTTGGCATAAACGATACTCAAAAAATGAGATCTCAGGGTAACTTTCATGTAATTGTTGAAACTTCCAGTCTAAGACCGGACAGCTTGCAAAAAAATCCATGATCTGTTTTTTGATCTTTGGTGACAATAACCGTTCTCTTGGAAAATCATTCGCTAAAATAGCTACATTCAAGAGATGTTCTTGAACTGTACTCTTCCGTATTTTTCGTAAATCTGCGATCTCTTCAATACTTTTACCCGCTAAAAACAAAGAATAGGTCTTTTCTGTACTAGCCGGCAAGTTAGTTAGACGTTTATAAGGCATAACAAGTTTTGCCAGCTCAAAGTTTTGATCAAGCAAATATTTAGCATATCGGGCACACAGATCACGCCATCCTACTTCGATCTCAGCTATTTGTAGTTGATAGCTTTTAGCTAATTGCGCTTTAGTCTGACCTAAACGCCCGTGTCCAGTTAATTGCTCACAAAAAAGTTGCGCATTCAATTCAGGCTCATGTGCTAAAAAATCGGTCAATGATGTAGTTATTTCTCCTAATAAGGTAGTTTTTCCATATCGTCTGAACCAGTTTTTGAAAAGTTGCTGCGCTTTAAGATCATTGGTGATCGCAAAATATTTATTGTTTTGATAACTCAATTCTGACGCAACTTGAACCAATAAATAAAATTGCTTTTCCCATCCTTTAAGATCAAACCCATTAAAAAAGGCTGGTTCGCGCAAAAATTGGTGCTTATTTTTCAATTCTTCGACCCGTGATCTACCTTTAACAGTCAAGCATATCCCCTTAGAAGTCTCCAATAGCAACTTTTTTTGACATAACTCATCTAATGTAGGTTCGAAATTATTTACATCTAGTGGTAAAGCGATAATATCCAAAAGTCCATATGCCCTCCCCCAAAATAAAGCCGAAGTTGTTAAATGGTTACTCAAGAGTTGGCGAATAACAGCTGGGCGTCTCGGCTGACTCTCGGAGAAATAAAGTAGCCATTTTTCTGATCCATAATCCATATACTCACCTCACATTAAAAGTCTTCACTTATAATATACGCTAAATTTGATATTTTTTTGCTAAATCTGAATAATTCTTTTAAATTTGTTTCAAGCAACATAAGTTAGGTTAAAAATATTTTTTGTAAGGTGCACCTAAAAAATACTTTTAATTTGACTTAATAAGGTGTACAATGTCTAAGTACCTAAAAAAGGAAGGACGGTTTTTATTGTGGATAAAAAACACAAACTCGTTGAATATGCGAATGGTCCCTCATTAGAGGAAATCAATGGTACTGTTACAGTGCCTAAAGGGAAAGGATTTTGGCGGACCTTGTTTGCCTACTCTGGCCCAGGTGCCTTAGTTGCGGTAGGTTACATGGATCCAGGTAACTGGTCAACCTCCATCACCGGTGGACAAAACTTCCAATACCTATTAATGTCCGTTATCTTGATGTCAAGTTTGATCGCGATGCTTTTACAATACATGGCTGCCAAACTTGGTATCGTGAGCCGGATGGACTTAGCCCAAGCGATCCGTGCCAGAACAGGTAAGACGCTCGGGATCATTTTATGGATCTTGACTGAGTTAGCTATCATGGCTACTGATATCGCTGAAGTTATCGGGGCTGCGATCGCTTTATATCTTTTATTTGGTATCCCACTAGTATTTGCTGTATTTATTACCGTATTTGACGTTTTACTTTTGCTTTTATTGACAAAAATCGGTTTTAGAAAAATCGAAGCGATCGTTGTTGCTTTAATTTTAGTTATCTTGTTCGTCTTCACCTACCAAGTTGCACTATCTAATCCTGATTGGGGTGCGGTCTTTGCAGGTTTCATCCCTACTTCACAGACTTTTGCAACTTCTCCTGAAGTTCATGGTATGACACCATTGAACGGTGCTTTAGGGATCATCGGTGCGACAGTTATGCCTCATAACTTGTACTTGCACTCTGCTGTTTCCCAAACTCGTCAGATCGATCACAACAATGAAGAAGACGTTGCCGAAGCCGTACGTTTCTCAGCTTGGGATTCTAACATCCAATTAAGTGCTGCTTTTGTCGTTAACTCATTACTTTTGATCATGGGGGTTGCGGTCTTCAAAAGCGGTGCCGTAGATGATCCATCATTCTTTGGTCTTTACGAAGCTTTATCTGATACATCAATGCTTAGCAACGGACTCTTGATCTCGGTCGCTAAATCTGGGATCCTTTCTGTGCTCTTTGCCGTTGCCTTGCTTGCTTCTGGTCAAAACTCAACTATCACAGGTACATTGACTGGTCAAGTTATCATGGAAGGTTTTGTTCATTTGAAGATGCCACTTTGGGCACGTCGTTTGATCACACGCTTGATCTCCGTTATCCCAGTTTTGATCTGTGTTTCACTTTCAGCTGGTCAAAGCGCTGAACAAGAACATGAAGCGCTCAACAACTTGATGATCAATTCTCAAGTATTCTTGTCCTTAGCCTTACCATTTTCAATGTTACCATTATTGATGATGACAAATAGTAAAGCTGAAATGGGCGAACGTTTCAAAAACTCACTTTGGGTCAAAGTTCTTGGGTGGCTCTCCGTATTAGTATTAACGATCCTTGATTTCAAGGGCTTACCAGATGCGGTAGCTGGTTTCTTCGGTGATGATCCATCGGCTGCTCAACTTCAATTAGCTAACGGGATCGCCTATGCTTTGACCGTTGTGATCGCAGCGCTTTTGATCTGGACCATGTATGAACTATACAAAGGTAATAAGCGCTATGCTGAAAAATTAGCTGCTCACCAAGCAAATAATAACGACTAATTCTTAATAAGTAGGCTGAAAAGCTACTAGCTTAGATTAAAAATATCCGATCAAATTTCCCAAAAATGAAATTTGATCGGATATTTTTATACTGTTTAGATTTTATATTCTCTAACTGAATAGACCCATACCAAAATGATTTCGCTATGTGATCTTTTACTATGGATGAAGATATTTTTTATGTTCGATCCAAACACTTAACTTTTTATAGATCAAAATAAAAGTTGTACCGATCACGATCCCCTTGATCAAGTTAAATGGTACGACCCCAAATAAGATCATCTGTCCCAAAGGAATATTTAATTTCATCCCTAACAAGCTCATATATAGCGGGATCGTCACGAGCCAGTTAAGTAAAGCTAACATAACTGTTAAGCTCAATGTTGCCCCTAAAATAGCTCTCACAACACTTTGCCATATTAATGACTTGTTTTTAAGCAAATAGTAAAGTGGTAAACAAAACGCTAACGTAGCCACAAAACTCAGGCTGACTCCAATCAATTGCGGTAATGACGGTCCTGAGATCATAAAATACAACAAGGAGCGTAAAAATGCGACCTGTAGCCCACCTAATGGTCCCAAAATGAAGAAAGCTAGTAAGATCGGAATATCCGAAAAATCTAACTTCATAAACGGTACGATCGGAACTATCACAAATGATAGAAACATCAAAAGATACGAAATAGCAGCCAAGCATGCTGCTACTACCCAACGTTTTACTGTCAAAACTAATTCCTCCTAAGAGGTCCATCTCACAGTAGATCCTATTTCATCGGTAAAGTATCCACTCCACCCATGTATATAAAACCCTATCTCCTCTCATCCAGACTTTAACTGTCGGTACTGGGATCACACCAGTTCAGTCCCCGCAATAAACGAGGAGTCGCGGACTTTTACCGCCGGTCGGGATTTACACCCTGCCCTGAAGATAAACCTAAAATATTTTCACAGCTAGTTTAACATACTACCTTTTAAAAAACAAGTAACTTACTTATTTCCCAGCTCATAAAGGGCTTTTACTTCTTCACGTGTCAACTCACGATATTGTCCTGAGGTCAACCCAGCTAGAGTCAAAAAGCCGTATGTTTCACGTTTGAGTTTCTTGACCGGATGCCCGACAGCTTGAAGCATGTTCTTGACCTGATGATTTCGCCCTTCATGGATCGTCAATGATACGATCGATGTATCATTTTTTTTATCTAAAGACAAAAGCTTAGCCTTAGCCCGAGCACTCTTTTTGCCATCTTTTAAACGTACACCTACGCGTAATTGCTTTAAAGCCTCATTTTGAACGAGCCCCTTGACCTTAGCTACATAGGTCTTATTAACTTTATAACGCGGATGCATCAAACGATTAGCAAGTTCTCCATCATTGGTCAATAAAAGCAGACCAGAAGTGTCATAATCTAACCGGCCAATGGGATAAACGCGTTCGCTATGATCAGTAAAGTAATCCGTCACCACTTTACGGCCCTTATCATCTTTAGCCGCGCTGATGACACCACGTGGCTTATAGAAAAGGTAATAGACCTTTTCTTCTCGTTCGATCAAGTGTCCATCGACCTCGATCACATCATTTCCGTCAACTTTTTGACCTAATTCTTTGATGACCTTCCCATTAACTCGAACTCGTCCAGCCAAGATCATTTTTTCACTGGCACGCCGAGAAGCTACCCCAGCGTTTGCCATTACTTTTTGCAGTCGTTCTGCCATTTTTAGTCACCTACTGCAACAACTGCAGTTTTTTTCCTTTCACTTTCAACTACTCTTCGTCATCTAATGCGTCGTTAAATAATGACATCAGATCATCTGAAGTAGCTTCATTTTTTTCGTCGTCTTGTGGTAATTCGGGTAACTGTGCTAGTGACTCGATCCCAAAATAATTAAGGAAATTTTCCGTCGTTGCATACATGATCGGACGCCCAGGAGCATCCATCCGTCCAGCTTCTTTGATCAGATCTAACACCAACAACTTTTGTAACATTCCACTTGATTGCACTCCCCGGATCTCATCGATCTGGATCCGAGTCACCGGTTGCTTATAAGCCACTACAGCCAGCGTTTCTAAGGCAGCTGATGATAATTCCGTCATTGCTGGTGATTCAAAATACTGTTTAACTAGCTCAGTTACAGCTTTCTTGGTCACCAACCGATAACGCTCTTCTGCATGGATCAACTTTAGGGCAGTATTGGCGTCCTGTTTATATTTTTTTTCGATCAAAGCTAACTGCTCTAAGACAGCCGGCTTCATGATCCCCGTCAACTGGGAAAGCTCGCGCGCTGTTATTCCCTCATTTCCACTTACAAACAGCAAACTTTCTATTTTAGCTTGATTAGATAGCATTTACTTCACCACTTACTAACTTTATTGGTCCTAAAATATCTTCTTGCGTGGCTTTGATCACTCCTTGTTTGACCAATTCAAGAAGTGCTAAAAAGGTCGTCACCACTAACTCTAAGGCTGCGTTTGCTGCAAATAGATCATCAAATTCGAGTGGCTCTTTTGCTTGTTTGACCAATTTTTCGACCCGCAAGATCTGATCTTTTAAAAAATAACGTTCGGATTCGATCTTGCGCATGACTGGTTTTTGGACCTTACGTTTGAGCATCAAGCGCGCAAAAGCTTTTTGCAATGCGGATATATCACAACTATCAGGGTCAAGTTTACCTAAACTAGCATCAGCTGGTACAAGTGCTTGTTCACGCGGATACAACTTCATTCTTTCATCAGCATAGCCACGCATATTTTGAGCAGCAGTTTGAAATGTTTGGTGTAATAACAATTGTTGCACTAAACCTTCACGTGGATCTTCAATTTCAACATCGGTTTGTAAGCTAGCTTGCTCATTTGGTAAAAGCATTTTACTTTTGATATTGACCAGCATTGAAGCTGTAACCAAATACTCCCCAGCAACATCTAATTGCATTTCCTTTAACTGGTGCAAATAGTCAATATACTGGGTAGTTATTTCAGCCATTGGAATATCATAGATATCCATTTGATTTTTCTTGATCAAATGCAACAATAGATCTAAAGGTCCTTCAAAATCAGGAACTTTAAATAGTAATCCTTTTACATTTGGCGTCGCTTCATTTTTCATTATGGTGCTCCCATTTAGCTATCAAGGCTGAAGCTTCAATATTACCCATGATTTTCTTATCTGGATAAAGTTCGGCTAAGTCATCTAGCATCAAAAAACACAACCCTTGACTTCTTTCCGTTGGTGTTACTGCTATTTGACGTATCATGATAAAATCTTCATTTATTTCGGTCCCTAAAACACCAACAAAATCACGATTCTCATTCTTCCATAAATATAGCACATGGGAACTGTCAGCTTCGTACCATTCAATTTCCGTCTTCAAATTAGCGAACTCTTTTAAATCAGGGATAAACGATAATAATCCCATTGCGATTTTTTCATAGTCGCTTTTATATTTATAAAGCATTTTTTCCTCCAATAGCCAATTGCTCTTCTGATTATGCTAGATTACCACAAATTCATGCGAAAGACAATCACGCATGCGGATGAGCTTCATTATAGATCTTAGCTAAGCGCTTCTTAGATAAGTGCGTATAGAGTTGCGTTGTTGAAATATCTGCATGGCCTAATAGTTCTTGGACGATCCGCAGATCAGCTCCATTTTCTAAAATATGGGTCGCAAATGAATGTCGCAACGTGTGTGGTGTCACATTTTTCTTGATCCCCGCCAATTTGACCTGCTGTTTCAAATTTTTCCAGATCCCCTGACGAGTTAATTGATTTCCATGAAAATTTACAAATAAATAATCATTTGGTGTTCTCAATAACTTAGGACGCGCCGTTTTTAAATAGCGCTGGACCCACATTACAGCTGTATCTCCGATCGGAACGAGTCGTTCTTTTTGCCCCTTACCTAACGTTTGGACGATCCCTAATTCTAAATGCAGATCAGCTAATTTTAAGTTGATGACTTCACTGACTCGCAAACCAGTCGCATACATCAATTCTAAGATCGCACGGTCACGTAACCCCAACGGCTTTTTTACATCTGGTGTTTGAAGCAACATTTCAACTTCAGACATTGACAATACTTCTGGTAGATGGCTTTCTTTTTTAGGCAATTCGATCAGTTGCATCGGATCTTTAGTGACGAGCTCTTCTTGCATCAAATAACGAAAAAAGCGTCTTAAACTCGTAATACAACGACTGAGCGAAGTTCTGGCTTTTTGATGTTGTAGTTGGCTCTCTAGATACAACATGATTAGATCACGATCGACCTGAGTCAGCGTAATTTTTTTTTGTTCTAAAAATGCCGCAAACTGGCGCAGATCTTGTCCATAACTCAAAAGTGTATTTTTAGATAAACCACGTTCGACCCTAAGATAGTGTAAATAATCAGCTATCACTTCAGCTGTTGGTGGCATCGTCTTTCACTTCCTTGATCACTTGTTTTCGTTGACAGTCTTGACAAATACCCAAAAAAGTCAACCGATGGTCTGTAACTTCAAAATGATATTGCCGTGCGAGCCGTTCTTCAACGTCGATCAACATATCTTCATAGATCTCAGTTACATTACCACAAACACTACAGACAAGATGATGATGAAAGTGTCCCTTATCACTTGTTTTTAGGTCAAAGCGAGCGATCCCATCTTCAAAACTGATCTTATTGACGATCTGGATCTCGGCTAAAACGTCCAATGTACGATATACAGTTGCTAAACCAACTTCAGGATGTTTTTGATGGAGTAAAGAATAAACCTCTTCGGCCGAAAGATGCCTAGTTTGATGCTCAAGTAACACCGCGATCGTTGCCTTTCTTTGAGGCGTTAACTTAAAGCCTTGTGCATGTAACTTTTGTTCGATCTTTGCTAACTGATCCAAGGTCATCTTCCTTTCTATCCTCTATTTGACTAAGATCAAATATCCATCTCGTTGCACAACTAAACCAGCTTTCATCAAATGTCCGACTGCGCGTTTAAATTGACCTTTACTGATCCCAAAATAGACTTTGATCTCAGCCGGATCACTCTTATCTGTAAATGGCAAACGCCCATCTGCATTATGTTGTAAAGCGGCTAAAAGCATTTGGGCATCATCACTGATAACTTCATAAGCACGGGGACGCAATGAAAGATTCAATGTCCCGTCTGGTCTTATTCCGATCACTCTGGCCTTGACTTCTTGGCCTAAACGTGGTTCTTGATCACGTTCTGACGGATGAATAAAGCCTAATTGATAATCTTTAGTGATAACATATGAACCCACCATCTTCAAACGATAGATCGTTGCGATCACATCTTTATTCATCATCTTTTGACTTGCAACATCACTTACAGCTTTAAACATCTCCATTGTAGCTAATTCGCCCCAGAGCCGTCCCTTATCATCTACACGTAAAGCGATCATCAAACGGTCACCTGCTTTAGGCCAAAGATTTTGCAATTCAGGTAAAGCATCGGTCGAAACTACAATATCTTTGTTAGGTAAACAAATATCAACGAAAACCCCTAAGCCACGTTGGACCTTTTTTACTTCTCCCCAGGCATAACGATCAAAACCACTCTTAGGCTCATTTTTAGTTAACTGTAATTCATGAGCTTCATTTTCATAAGCAAAGCCTGAGATCATAGCTCCTGGTTTCGGTAACTTCAAAAGTTCACTTTTGGCGATCTTAAATGTCATTCCTTCTTTTTGAGCAAAAACATAGTCTGCATTTTCATCAATGACCATGGCAGTGATAGTGCGTCCAATTAAATCTTTTAACATTATTATTATGACCCCTAACTATTCTGACTAAAAACTTCTTTTTCTATTTTACCTAAAAATACTATGAATTGCGAACCGTTGTGTTAAATACATCACAAATTATCATTATGTTCTCAGAAAATAGTGCTCTATAAAAACAGCGCAAAAGACTAAAGCACCTAGAAGATAGGCAACAAGCTCGAGGAAGAACGAAATGATCCAGAATTTGAGTAATACCACACTAGAAATAAATTATTATTAAATAGCTTAATAAGTTCATTCCATAATTACATAACCGGTCTTAGTTTTAAACAATAGCTGCTAGATCAAATTGGTCATTACTTCATCTTTTTAAAAATCTTGCCCTATTTATTTAAATCTAATTTTTTTATTTCCAACACTTATCTAAAATATCAATACTTTCTCTAAAAATATTATTGTCCATAGATGTCCATTATACTAAAACTAACTAAATTTTCTTCCGAAAAGCTACTACTGTCAAGTACTATGCTAAGCTTCTCGTTTTCTTTACTGAGCGCAATAATTAAAAACAGCACGCATACTTATTCGGGTGGCATCACACATAACGTGATCATTTTTTCTGCCCACTATTTGCCCACTGAATGTATTTTTCCCATAAGTACAAAAAAAGTACCCCTGATATATCAAGGGTCCTGGCGTTAAAATAAGCGTGTGTTATTTAACTTGGCTCATAACTTCTTCTACAAAGTTATCAGCTTTCTTTTCGATACCTTCACCAACTTCGTAACGAACAAAGGCTTTGACCTTTCCGTCTTTAGAAGCCATGAATTTAGCAACTGTCAAGTCTGGATCCTTAACAAATGCTTGATCATCCAAAGCAACTTCAGCAAAGAACTTGTTCAAGCGACCTGCAACCATCTTTTCGATGATATTTTCAGGCTTGCCTTCGTTCTTAGCTTCTTCAGTTAAAACTGCCTTTTCGTGTTCTACTTCACTAGCAGGCACTTGGTCGCGGTTCACGTACTTAGGATTGATAGCTGCAACGTGCATTGCAACGTCTTTAGCAGCCACTTCATCAGCACCTTCAACCACAGTTAAAACAGCGATCTTACCACCCATGTGTAGGTAAGCACCGAAGTTTTCATTGTCAGCTTTTTCAACTAATTCAAAACGACGCAATGTGATCTTTTCACCGATAACTTGTGTAGCTTCGATGATTTCTTCGTTGATCGTACCTTTGTCAGTCTTGATAGCCAAAGCAGCTTCTAAGTCAGCTGGTTTATTTTCTGCGATCAAACCTGCAACACGTTTTACAAGGTCCTTGAATTGTTGGTTTTGAGCAACAAAGTCTGTTTCAGCGTTGATTTCAACAACTGCAGCTGTGTTACCTACAACTTCAACATCAGCTAAACCTTCAGCAGCAACACGGTCGCTCTTCTTAGCAGCCTTTGCCATACCTTTTTCACGCAAGAAATCAATAGCTTTGTCCATGTCGCCATCAACAGCAACTAAAGCTTTCTTAGCATCCATCATACCTACGCCAGTTTTTTCGCGTAATTCTTTTACTTGAGCAGCAGTAACTTTTGCCATAGCCTAGTGGCCTCCTTAGAGTGATTAATTTAAAATACTTTTGGTATAAACACCATGGTGTATTCAAACCATAATTTAAAAAAAAGGCCATCTCAAGACTAAGGCCAAAATGCCTACCTAAAACCTGAGACAGCCTAAGTTTATTAACTATTCAGCATCTGTATCGTTGTTGCCTTCAACAACTTCAACGATTTCTTCGATGGATTCAACTTCTTCGCCGTTAGCAGCTTGGAAAGTATCTTCTGAAACAGGTGCATCATCTTCGCCTTGACGACCTTCGATAATTGCATCTGCCATCTTAGATGTGATCAAACGTACGGCACGGATAGCATCGTCGTTTGATGGGATCTTAACATCGATTTCATCTGGATCAGCATTTGTGTCGACCATAGCAACGATAGGAATGTTAAGCTTTTGTGCTTCCTTAACAGCGATACGTTCCTTGCGAGGATCCACGATGAACAATACATCAGGGATACGTGGCATATCTTCAATACCACCAAGGAATTTTTGAAGACGATCGCGTTCTTTGATCAATAAAGCAACTTCTTTCTTAGGTAACACTTCAAATGTGCCATCTTCTTCCATTGCTTTGATCTCTTTTAGACGTTTGATACGTTTTTGGATCGTGTTCCAGTTTGTCAAAGTACCACCTAACCAACGATGGTTCACGTAGTATTGACCTGCACGTTTTGCTTCTTCTTCGATCGCATCTTGTGCTTGTTTCTTTGTACCAACAAACAAGATAACACCATCGTTAGCAGCAGCATCTTTCATAAAATCGTAAGCATCATCGATCAACTTAACCGTTTTTTGTAAGTCGATGATGTAGATACCATTACGTTCTGTGAAGATGTACTTCTTCATCTTAGGGTTCCAACGACGTGTTTGGTGACCAAAATGTACACCAGCTTCAAGTAATTGTTTCATGGAAATAACAGCCATTACAATTAACCTCCAAAATAGTTTTTATTATCCTCCCCTATGTTCAACGATCAAAAAACTCAAATGAGCACTCTTTTGACCATCGCATAAGGTGTGAATTGTACCTTTATAGGCACTTTTGATATTATAACCTACTCCTAGAGCAATTGCAATTGTTTCTGTTAAAAAATCAAGCTTATTTTGTTTGAACTAAGGTCGGAGCTGTTCCGGTCTCGATCACTGATTTAGCTGAATCTAATGCGATATTTACCATATTTTCAACAGCTGTTTCAGTGTAAAAAGCAATGTGTGGCGTCATCACAACGTTATCTAAAGCAACTAACTCTTTGAACAGCTCATCTTTAACACCCGTTTCATTTAAATCATGGTTAAAGATCGGTGTCTCAAATTCATACGTATCTAAACCAGCACCACCTAACTTGCCACTCTTTAAAGCAGTAAGTAAAGCTTTAGCATCGATCAAAGAGCCGCGAGCCGTATTGATGATATAAGCACCATCTTTCATTTTTTCGATCATTTTAGCATCGATCAAATGGCCATCTTTGTCAGAACCTGGCATATGCAAGGTCAACACATCCACTTTAGCTACTAGATCTTCTAGCGTATCAATATAGATACCTTCACTTTCCAATTTAGGATCATGATACGGGTCAAAAGCCAAGATCTTAGCTCCAAAGCCCTTATAAATATCGATCGCTACTTTACCGATCCGTCCTGTTCCAACGATCCCGATCGTCAAAGCTCTGATCTCTTTACCAACAAAAGGAGCCCAGCGATAATCATTAGCAGCCATTCGCTTGCGGAAAATATTTTGATTACGCAACAATTGGAGCAAGATCGCTACTGAAAATTCAGCGATCGCATTGGGCGAATAGGCCGGCACATTAGTTACAGCGATCCCATATTTTTTAGCTTCAGCTAGGTCTAAATTATCGACCCCAACATTTCTGATCGAAACATCTTTGATGCCATAGCTAGCTAGAGTCTCAAAAAACTCAGCGGGATAGGTACCAGTTTGAAAGCTGATGACAGCATCGTACCCCTTAGACAAGCTCAAGTTTTTAGATGTAACTTCATCTGCAACTAATTTTATTTCAATATTATTTTCTTGAGACCAATTTTCAAAATAAGCACGTTCATCTTGACGTACATTATAAGCAATAAACTTCATAACGAACTGCTGCACCAAATGTGGATCTAAATGAAGAAATGCAGCATTCCTTTCTTGAATTTTAGCTAGCTTTTTCTTGATGATCTCACATTTTAACTTCAAATCTAAAGCTAGCACTTCAACTTTTACTATAGCATAAGTCTATTTTAACAAATATTTCTCAGCAACTCCATGTTCGCGTAAGTAGCATTCCTTTTGCTGACGTGTTAGTTGTTTGAACGCGTATTCTTTTTTAAGTGCCAAACTTTTAGTCGCCAATTGTTCATGATAGATCATTTTCACAGGACGCCGAACGCGGGTATATTTAGCTCCTCGTCCACTATTATGCGTCATTAAACGCTGCTTGAGGTCAGTCGTAAAGCCCGTATAAAAAGTGGCATCAGCACAGCGTAAAACATAGAAAAAATACTGTTTAGCCCGCTGTTCCATATAAAATCCCTCTCATCTCAGGTGTATATTCATCATTTGCTTGATAAACTGTGATCGGAGGTAAAAAGCGCAAACCACCTTTACGTCCATCCTTGATCGCTTCGACTAAGACCATATTAGCTTCACGCCCTTCTTTAGGATAGACTAGCTGGACTTTCTTTGGGGCTAACCGATTTTTTTGCATACATTCAAGGATCTCAAAAAGCCTGTCTGGACGATGAACAAAATAAGCTTTACCTTTAGTTTTTAAAAGCGCACTACTCATCTCGATCGTTTGAGCTAAAGTCACCGTGATCTCATGCCGAGCCAACGCCAGATATGGATTAGGATTTTTTTTACTAGTCGGAAGATCTGAAAAGTATGGTGGATTACATGTGACCGTATCAAAGCTATCTTTTTTCAAATATTTCAACGAGTCATTTAAATCAAGATTCAAAACGGTCACCTGTTGTTCTAAAGAATTTAATTTGACACTACGTTTAGCCATTTCAGCTAATTTAGGTTGGATCTCAACAGCCGTGATCGAAGCCTTAGTTTTACTTGTTAAAAATAGACCAACTGCTCCATTGCCCGCGCAAAGATCGACTACCTTGCCATTTTCTTTTTTAGTTGGCTCGGCAAAATGAGCTAGTAACACTGCATCCAAAGAAAAAGAAAAAACTTTTGAACTTTGAATTATTTTGATATCGTTAGCATATAGCTGGTCGATCCGTTCATCTTCTTTCAATTCGATTTTATTCAAATCAAAACACCTTCTTTTACTCTTAACGTGACTTGCAATTTTAAGCTAAATTTAGCATACTAAAAAATATATAATAAATAAATAGTACTGTCCAAGTATTAAAGCCCCTTGAAAGTTAAACTGTGAACAGGCTAGCAGCAGTACTATCTAAGAAAGGAAGACTATAGAACTTTCAAATATCTCACAATCTATAGTAGTAAACACCATGTTTTATTCATTTATTCGAGGCCTGGTTAGGTTTCTTGTTTATCTGATCAACGGTAAACCAAACTTTGAGGGCAAGGAAAACTTACCTTCAGGAAATTATATTTTGGTTGGCCCACACCGCACTTGGTTTGATCCCTTGTATTTTGCCCTAGCAGCTTCTCCCAAAAAGTTTAGCTTCATGGCAAAAGAAGAACTTTTCAAAAATCCAATTTTGCGGTTTATCTTAAAACATGCCAACGCTTTTCCGGTCGACCGAAAAAATCCTGGTCCCTCTGTGATCAAGACGCCAGTTAAGTTACTTAAAAAAAGTGATCTTTCTTTGATCATGTTTCCTTCTGGGACTAGGCATTCACAGGAAATGAAAGGGGGCGTCGTTTTGATCGCTAAAATGACTGGGGTCCCGATCATTCCCGCTGTTTATCAAGGCCCTTTAACTTTAAAAGCTTTATTTAGCCGTAAAAAGACAACTGTTCGCTTTGGTGGACCGATCTATGTTGATCGCAAAACTAAGTTGACCGATGAGACCCAAGCAGCGATCATCAATGAAATGGAACAAGCCTTTACCAAACTGGACAAAGCGATCGATCCAAGCTTCCACTACATCGATCCTGCAACAAAAAAATAACTAAAAATAGTTTGGACACATAAGTCACAACCTATTTTTAGTTTTAAATTATTTTTTAGACATATTTTGCTTCATTGAAGCCATCATTTGATGAAGTTTCTTTTCAGAAGGCTTTTGCCCCATCTGAATCATCATCGTCCGCAACATCTGTTCATTGATCGGCGGATTTTTCTTCAAATAGTCTTCCATGTACTTACGAGCAGCAAAGAAACCACCAACAAAGCCAAGGATAAGCGCTAAGACTACAAGTACGATCCAAATTCCAGTAGACATTCCAGCACCCCCTTCTCATTATATTCATTCAACTACTTATTCTACACAAATTATCCTTAAAAATAAAGCGCTAAACAGCTTTAATTATCACGCAAACCACGTTCACGTTGGATCTTTTTCACCTTTTCTGGAGTAACTTCATTGCCATCTTTATCGTAGACTTGTAACATTTCTACGTGGCTACGGAAGTTTTCTCTAAACATCGCTAAGTAAGTCTTACGCAATTCTTGTTGCTCTTCTTTTTCAGCTTCTGTTAGTGTGCCTTCTTTTTTCTTTTTAGACAATTCATTGATACGATCGATCAGCTCTTGTGGGATCGCACCTTTTTTTGCTTCCGTCTTTTCTGACGTTTGTTCTAATGTTTCGTCTTTTTCCATATTAAATTCCTCTTTTCCAAGATGATCTATCTTCTATATTCTAGCTCAAAATTTTAAGAAAGTCATTAGTTTAGTCGCTTTCTTTTCGATAAAGCAAACGCTTGTTTGTAACTGCTGATTTTCTATGTTATAATTACCCTATAGAAATGTATTGAGGTGTTCAAAATGACAAAAGCATCCGAAAAAAGACAGCTAAATATTTTGCGTTTTATCTACAATACAGTTGAGAGCAAAGGTTATCCACCGACTGTGCGCGAGATCTGTCAAGCAGTCTCACTTTCTTCGACCTCAACTGTACACGGTCATTTAGCACGCTTAACTAAGAAAGGTTTTCTCAAAAAAGATCCTACTAAGCCACGGGCAATGGAAGTTACCCTTGCTGGTCTAGAAGCTCTAGGGATCAAAACTACTTTAAATGAGATCCCAGTCATCGGAACTGTGACCGCAGGGATGCCGATCTTAACTGTTGAAGAAACAACTGATTACTTTCCATTACCACCTAATTTAAGTGATGCCAATGATTTGTTCATGTTGAACATCCGTGGTGAAAGCATGATCGATGCTGGGATCTTAGATGGTGATCAAGTTATCGTTAGAAAACAGTCTGCTGCTGACAATGGTGATATCGTGATCGCCATGACCGAAGACGATGAGGCAACATGCAAGCGATTCTACAAAGAAGACGGGTATTTTAGATTACAACCTGAAAATGAAACGATGGATCCGATCATCTTGGATAATGTCGTAATTTTAGGCAAAGTCATCGGACTCTACCGTGATATGATCTAAAGTCGGTATTTTAGTAACTAGGAGTTTAAAGACTTCTAGTTTTTTTAATTCCCAAAAAAAAGATGCCTCAAAGTGCATCTTTTAGAACTATTTACCTTCCTTAGCCATTTTTAGCAGTTCTTCTGCATGTTCTAGTGTCAAAGTCGTGATCGAAGAACCTGACAGCATCCGGGCTAGTTCTTCGATCCGTTCTTTATCATTTAAGATCGTAAGCGAAGTTTCAGTCCGCCCATTGGCTACATGTTTAGCAATAAAATAATGGTGGTCTGCCACAGCTGCGACCTGTGGCAAGTGGGTGATACACAGCACCTGCGAATTAGTTGCGATCTGGCTGATCTTTTCAGCGATCGCTTGTGCGACACGTCCACTGACCCCAGTATCGACCTCATCGAAAATAATACTCGTCACACCTTTATTTTGAGCAAAGATCGTCTTTAGCGCGAGCATGATCCGCGATAATTCACCACCAGAAGCGATCCTTGCTAAAGCCCCCATTTCTTCTCCGGGATTAGTTTGAATATAAAATTCGACCCGATCAAGGCCAGTTTCAGTCAATTGTCCATTCGCCGGTAAAAATCGCACTTCAAAAACAGCTTTATCCATATATAGTGCACTCAACTGCTGATGGATCTCAGCTTCAAGCCGTTTAGCAGTCTGCTTACGCAACTCACTGATCTCTAACGCTAATTTTTTTGCCTTGCTATGAGCTTCTTTGACCTGCTCGACTTGCTGTTCTAAGTTTTCATCGCTTTGTTGCATCGTTTCAAGTTCGCGTTTTATCTTATCGTAATAAGCCAAGATCGTTTCGATCGAATCACCATATTTACGCTTGAGTTGATGGATCGTTTCAAGCCGTGCTTCGATGGAATTTAACAATTCTTCATCCCACTCCAGATCACTTAATTGCCCTGAAACTTCATGCGCTACATCTTGTAGATTATAGAAAGCATCAGAGACCTTTTCGTAGATCGTAGCTAATTCAGAATTGAACTCAGCCACGTCTTCTAACTCACTCATGACATTTCCTAGAACACTCATCACATCTAATTCTTCACCATTCAGTGCTTGATAACTCATCTCTAACGCGTGATGGATCGTTTGATAATTATCTAATTGACGTTTTTGTTCTTGGAGCTCTTCTTCTTCACCCTCATGCAGCTGCGCCTCACTGATCTCATTAACTTGAAATTGTAACATATCAAGTCTTTGCGCCCACTCATGTGCATTTTTCTCACGTTGCTCTAGCGCCTGAGAAAGACGGCGATAATTGGCATAAAGTATCTGATATTGTGCTAATTTAGCTAAGATCTCAGGCTGATAATTATCGACTAGAGCTAAATGACGCTCAGGATCCATCAATTCTTGATGCTCATTTTGCCCATGGATATCGATCAATGTTTGCCCCACCTGCCGAAGTGTGCCTAGATTGACCAAAACGCCATTTATTCGGCAAACATTTTTGCCACTGCGATAAATATCGCGTTGTAAGATCAAAATATCATCTTCACATTCGATCCCAAATTCATCTAAAAGCTCATATGTTCGAGTTGCTTTAGGGATAGTAAATTGTCCTTGGAGCAATGATTTATTAGCTCCCTTGCGGATAAAATCACTCGAGCCGCGTCCACCTGCTAGTAGACCTAAAGCATCAATAATGATGGACTTACCAGCCCCAGTTTCACCAGTCAAGACCGTCATATTCGTTCCAAAATCGACGGTCAACTGATCAATAATTGCAAAATCACGGATCATTAATTCTTGTAACAAAGTACTTTCCTGCTGTTGCTAAGAGTAACAGTTTTTCCTTTCCCAAAATCTAAAAGTCCTATTTATCATCGATCAAAGCCAATAATTTACGCTCGATCTGCAACGCATCTTCATTTGAGCGTGCAAAAAGCATGATCGTATCATCATCACCTAAAGTAGCAAAAACTTCATCATAGTTCATTTGCGAGATCAAACTCGAAAGCGCGGGCCCATTACCAGGCAAAACTTTGACCATACATAGATCACGATGACAGTCAGAAACAAGATAGGCGTCACGCAAAACTTTCCTTAGTTTTTTTTCGGTATTATCCTTCTTGGTCGTCGGTAAACTATACCGATACGACCCATCTGGCGTCGGTACTTTGATCAGCCGCATCTCTTTTACATCACGTGAGATAGTGGCTTGAGTCACTTCAACTCCTTTAGCTGAAAGGAGACTAACAAAGTCTTCTTGCCGATAAATCGCATTATCCTGGATCATTTTTTTAATAATTCGTTGTCTATCTTGTTTTCTCACTGAGAAATCATCCTTCCTACCTACTTATCTTTTTGATGAAGTAATGTTTGATGGGCTTGTTTGATCACCATACTTGGATCGACATTAGCGTTGATCGTTGCACTCTTTGATGTTGCACGCAAATGGACTAAAAATTCAATATTTCCTTCCCCACCCGTGATCGGTGAAAAATCAAGGTCTAAGACATCATATCCTGCTTTGACAGCAAAAGCGATCAACTCTTGGACCACTTCTAAATGGACTTTTTCATCCCGAACGATCCCATGCTTACCGACTTTTTCACGTCCTGCTTCAAATTGAGGTTTGATCAAAGCCACCACATCTCCACCTGGCGCTAAGATCGCATGTAAAGTCGGTAAGATAAGTTGCAATGAAATAAAAGAAACATCAATTGTCGCAAAATCAGGGCGTCCAACAGTAAAATCTTCTAATTTACTGTAGCGAAAGTTAGTATTCTCCATCACAACGACTCGCGGATCTTGTCGCAACTTCCAAGCTAATTGATTAGTTCCCACATCAAGGGCATAACTCAACTTGGCCCCTTTTTGTAAGGCAACATCAGTAAAGCCACCAGTAGATGAACCGATATCAAGGACTGTCTTATTTTTGGTACTTAGTTTAAAGACTTTGAGCGCTTTTTCAAGTTTTAAACCACCACGACTAACATAAGGCATCTTTTTACCCTTAAAATGTAATTTGACACTTGGATCGATCTTTTCACCTGGTTTATCTAATCGTTCCTCATTTTCACCTAAGATCTCGCCTGCCATAACTGCACGTTTTGCTTGTTCGCGTGTCTCGAATAGCCCCTGCTTGACCAATAATACATCTACACGTTCTTTTTTCATACTTACATCCTTACTTATAATTTAAAATACTCTAGCACTTGACGCAAAAGAGAAGTCTCAAGTCCACTTTTATCCAAAAACTCAAGTTGATCTTTTGCTTGCTTCAACGTATCAACTAGCGCTTGCTTAGCTCCTTTTAGCCCTAAAAGGCGCGGATAAGTATTTTTATTTTCCGCCACATCCTTATTAGCTGTTTTACCTAATTCGGCTGTTGTTGACGTCACATCTAAAATATCGTCATAGATCTGAAAGGCTAGACCAAATTTTTGCCCAAAAGTAACTAAAGCCTGTTCTTGTTTTGGTGTTGCTTCACCTAAAATAGCTCCAGCAAAACAAGCATATTCCAACAATTGTCCTGTCTTATTTTTATGGACTTGCATCAACTCTGACAAGGTCAAAGTTGTCTTTTCACCTAAGATATCACCGGTTTGGCCTGCGACCATCCCATTTGCTCCCGCAGCTTTTGCAAGTGCAGCTACCAAAGTAATACGTTTTTTGGGCGTAAGCTTTGTTTTAGCTAACCAGCCAAAAGCCTCAGTTAAGAGGGCATCCCCCGCTAAAACCGCTATATCTTGACCAAAAACTTTATGATTCGTCGGTTTTCCCCGCCGTAGATCATCATTATCCATCTCAGGTAGATCATCATGGATCAAAGAGTATGTGTGAAGAAATTCTAGACTTCCCGCCACACTCAAAACATCTGTATCGATCTTTTTTTCTAAGCTTTGACAAATCAACATGATCAAAAGAGGTCTGATCCGTTTACCACCTGCTTCAAGCGAATATTGCATTGCCGCTTGAAGAGTCTTATTCTCAGTAAATTGCGCCAAGTAATGTCGCATGTGCTGTTCAAGTAATGGGATCATTTTATTTTGAAAAGTTGCTAACTGCATTTTTCACTTTCTAGGTATGGGATCATCAAGAAACCCTAGATTCCTTCCTTGTTTACTTTAACAGTATTGCTCCCATTAAATTTCTCACAATACACAACTAAATATTAGTCATTATTTGCTTCAAAGATGACTTCTTGTCCTTCTTCATTGATGACTTTAGTCAAAGTATCCTCGGCATTTTGGAGGGTCTCTTGCAATTTTTTACTTAAAGCTACCCCTTTTTGAAATTGTGCTAATGCTTCTTCCAAAGGAACATCACCTTGCTCAAGTTTGCCTACGATCGCTTCTAACATTTGTAATTCTTGTTCAAAGGTTAAATTATTTTCTGTCATTTTTTCTTCATCCCATCAATTTTAGTAATTTTAGCTTTAGCACTACCATCGCTTAAATGCAATTTGATCTCAGACCCCACTGACAGATCAGATGTCTTTTTGATGATCTTTTCATCTGCCGTGACGTAAGAAAAACCGCGTCCCATAACACGCAACGGACTCAACATATCTAAAGCAGCGGTAGCCTTTACCAAACGTTGCTCTCTATCACCAACATATTTTTCGGCCACCCGAAATAGATCTTTTTTGAGCTGCACCACTTGTTGTTTATGCAAGTTGATCGTATCTTTTGGCGAAGAGCGTTGCAAACGCATCGTCAGCTCTGAAAATACCTTTTCTTTTTGGTACAACTGTTCACGGTAAGCCTGTTTGAGTCGATTCTGGTAACCATCAAGTTTTTGAAGGTAGCCTTCATACAAACGATTTGGTTGCATAAAAACGTAAGAATTTTGCAATTTTTGTAGCTGTTGGCGCCGTAACTTTAGCATAGCTTGATAGCTTTGGATCAAGCGCAATTTATCTTGTTTGATCCGCAAGATCTCGTCTTCTAAAACCGGCGTCGCTAATTCAGCCGCTGCGGTAGGGGTTGCTGCTCTGACATCAGCCACTAGGTCAGCGATCGTCGTATCCGTTTCGTGTCCAACCGAAGAAATGACCGGGATCTGACTGTCAAAGATCGCTCGAGCAACTTTTTCTTCGTTAAAAGGCCACAGATCCTCGATCGATCCCCCACCACGACCGATGATGATCGTATCAAAATCGCCACGGGCATTGACCTCTTTTAATCGTCCTACTAATGAATCAGCTGCTTTCTCGCCTTGAACGACTGCAGGAAATAAAACTAGCTGCGCGATCGGATACCGCCGTCTAGTAGTCGTGATGATATCACGAATAACTGCTCCAGATGGACTAGTGATGACCGCGATCCGTTTAGGAAAGTGGACTAAAGGTCGCTTAGGTGCGCTAAACAAGCCCTCTGTGGCTAATTTAGCTTTTAATTGTTCAAACGCTTGATACAAAGCACCAACACCATCTGGTTCCATCTTTTCGATCGTTATTTGGTAATTCCCACTAGGTTCATACAGATCTACTCTTCCGATCACTAAGACTTTCATTCCATCTTCAACATTGAATTTCAATTTGTTAAATGCTGATTGAAACATGACCGCATCTATTTTAGCACCATCGTCTTTTAAACTAAAATATTGATGGCGTGGACGCAAACGGAAATTTGAGATCTCACCAGTCAGATAGACACGATTCAAATATGGATCGGCACTGAATTTTCGATGTAGATACTTAGTTAGTGCTGTGACAGTTAAATATTGATCTTTTTCCATTAGTTATTGCTCTTTTCTGCCAATTCAAGCGTTTGTTGCATCAACATTGCGATCGTCATCGGACCCACACCACCAGGAACTGGCGTCAAATAGGCTGCCTTAGTTTCAGCACTGGCTTGTTTGACATCACCGACTAATTTACCGTTAGCCAAACGATTGATCCCGACATCGATCACAGTTGCGCCTTCCTTGATATAAGTCTCATCGACCATTTCAGCTCGCCCAGTTGCAACGACTAAAATATCAGCTTGGCTAGCAACGCTTGAAAGCTCTTTAGTCTTACTATGTGCCACAGTGACCGTAGCATCTGCATTTATCATTAAAGCTGCTAAAGGACGTCCAACTAAATTACTGCGTCCGATGATCACAACATTTTTACCGGCTACAGGGATCTGATACTCTTCTAATAAGACCATGATCCCACGCGGAGTACATGGCAAGGCTTTAGGTTGCCCCATAAAAAGATGCCCTAAGTTTTCAGGATGTAAACCATCAGCATCCTTTTTAGGATCGATCCGTTCGATCACCGCATTTTCATCAAGCTGCGTCGGTAACGGCATCTGCACTAAGATCGCATGGACTGTTACATCATCATTTAACTCATCGATCAATTGTAATAACTCTGTTTGTGTTGTGTTAGCTGGCAAAGTGATATCTTTAGTTTTGATCCCGATCTTTTCAGCGGCCCGTTTTTTATTACGGACATACACCTGACTAGCCGGATCATCTCCCACTAAAACAACAGCCAAACATGGCTCTAGTCCTTGTTGTTTTAACTGTTCTGTCTTTTGCTTTAATTGGCTGCGGATTTTTTCAGCAGTTCCGCGTCCGTCTATCATCACTGTCATATAAATCACAACCTTAACTTTAGTGTATACCTAATATTTTAGCACATTCAGCTACATTTTTTTCAAAAATAAAATGCCTGCACTAAACTTTAGTACAGACATTTTCATCTTTAAAGTAGATTTGATAAAACACCATTGATAAAACGCCGTGATTTATCATCACTAAATTCCTTTGCTAATTGCAAAGCTTCATCTAAAGCTACTTTAGCTGGAACATCATCAACATAAAGCATTTCATAGATCGCTAAGCGCAAGACCAAGAGATCTGTCTTGTTCAAGCGTGCAAGCGTCCAGTTTGAGCTTAAATATTGATCGATCTTTGCGTCTAATTCAGATTGGTGTGTAAGTACGCCTTCTACCAATTCAGGCAAGTAGGCTGGTACTGTAGTTGTCGCCTCATCTTCCAACAAAGCTTCGTAAACGTCTTGTGGTAAGGCATCTGGGTTGCTATTCAACGCAAAAAGTGCTTGAAAAGCCAGTTTACGCGTATCATGTCTACTAATACTCACTATTCTTCACCATTCTCTTCCCCAAATAGATTGTTTGGGTCAATTGTTTGTTCTTGTTTTTCAGGAATTACCCCTTGAACGTGCACATCAACGCCTAAAATTTCAATTCCCGTCATAAAGAGAACTTGTTGGCGAACCTTTTCTTGGATCTGGGCTGCAACTTTAGGAACTGAGACGCCATAGTTCAAAAAGACATAGACATCAACTTTCAATTGATCTTCATCTTTGTTGACTTTGACACCTTTCCCTCGAATTTGACGGCCTAAGAGTTCTGAAAAGCTGTTGGCGATCGAACCACGCATCGAATACACACCATCGACTTGACTTGCCGCGATCCCAATGATCACTTCGATCACTTCTGGTGCTAACCGAACTTCACCTAAGCTGGGTTCTTTACTTGTTAAAACAATATTATTATCTTCAGACATATCTAAAACCTGCTATATAAAATATGGAAAAATATAGGGACTCCCCTATATCTCAAGAAAGATTATATATTTCCTTTCTTAAATTTTTTTACTTCCAATATTCAACCAAGAAATCCTTTTTTAAAAATTTACCTGTCTTCAAGTTTTTATGCCAGGACAATCCCGATCCCATATTATCTTTCTTACGGTCACTGTCACAAAAAATAGCTAAAATTGCTAAATGGTTGATTTTTGGCGAAAATAACGTTCAATTGACCAGATCAAGCACGTGAGATATATGTGCCGTCAGTTGTGTTGATCGTTAATACATCACCTTCATTAACGAAGAATGGAACTTGGACCACAACACCTGTTTCCATTGTAGCTGGTTTAGAACCACCAGAAGCTGTATCACCTTTGATACCTGGTTCAGTTTCAGCAACTGTTAGATCGACCGTATTTGGCAGTTCGACCCCTAATGTTTCAGAACCGTACATGATAACACTAACGACCATGTTTTCTTTCAAGTACTTCAATTCTTCTGTCAAGCTTTCACCTGGTAATTCTAATTGTTCATAAGTATCTGTATCCATGAAGACATAGTTATTACCATCAGCGTATAAGTATTGCATCTTCTTGCGATCGATCTGTGCTTGTTCTACTTTTTCACCAGCACGGAATGTTTTTTCTTGAACAGCACCATTACGTAAGTTTTTTAATTTAGAACGGACAAAAGCTGAACCCTTGCCTGGCTTCACATGTTGAAATTCGACCACACGCCATAATTCACCATCAACTGTGATCGTTAAGCCATTTTTAAAATCATTTACTGAAATCATATTAGTCCTCCTAAAATAATTACATAAGTCCCACTATCTCATTAGTAGCACACTTATCCAAATATAATTCATACACTTTATAATATCAAAAGAACAGCTGTAAATGCAAGTTAATCCCCGCTATCTCGCTTAAATCTCATAATATTCTTGGTAAAAATCGGTCAAATTCTCATAGCCTGTTTCAGTGACTAAAATATCATCTTCCAAACGTACTCCCCCTAGATCAGGCAAATAGATCCCAGGCTCGATGGTGATCACTTGCCCTGGCTGTAAAACTTCTGTGCTTGTTTTGCCGATATAAGGTCCTTCATGAACATTTAACCCGATCCCATGTCCCATGCCATGTTCAAAATATTTATCGTAGCCTTTTTGGGTGATATATTCACGACCGACTCGATCAAGTTCTTTTCCGGTGATCCCAGGTCTGACTGCTTCGATCGTCAATTGCTTAGCTTCAGAAACGATATGATATATCTCTTCTAGTCTAGGCTCGACCTTACCTAGTGCAAAGGTTCTGGTCACATCTGAAGTATAATGCTCTAAAAAATAACCATAATCAAGCGTCACCAAGTCCCCTGAGGCTAATTTTTTGTTACTTGCGACACCATGTGGTAAAGCCGAACGAGTTCCTGAAGCTACGATAGTTTCAAAGGAGGCTTGACTAGCTCCGTTTTTTCGCATGTAATGATCCAATTCCAAGGCTAGGTCTCGTTCTTCAAGGCCTGGTCTAGCGGTCTTTAAAACATATTCAAACCCAGCTTTAGCTAAGCGACAACTCGCTTTTATCTTTTCGATCTCAGCAGCAGATTTTTGTGAGCGCAATACTTCGATCAAGCCACTCAATGCGACTAGATCACACGGAGCATATTCATCTAACTGATCATAAACTTGATAGCTCAAACTTTCCTCAAAAGCTAAAGCAACAACATGCTCACGTTCGCATAACTCTAAGGCTTGTCCAAAATAATCCCGTGTGATCACAGCTTTTAACCACGGATTAGTTTGAGCTATTTGCGTCTCAAAACGTGCGTCAGTGATCAAATAGCGTTCTTGTTCTGTTACTAGCAGAACTCCCGCATCCCCTGTAAAACCACTTAAATAATAGATATTATCTGGTGAAGTCACCAAATAAGCATCTACACTAGCTTCTTGCATTTTTTGACGTAAGTGTTGACAACGTTGGTCGAATTCATTCATCGCTGTTACCTTCCTTGATTCATATTTATCTCATAATAACACACCTATGTGCGCTAGAAAATCTAAACGATCTCCTTGATCTTATCAGCGATATAGTTTCCCTTGACCACCACAATGATCCGATTAGCTCGATAACTTTTGAGACTTCGAAAATGAACTCGAACGATCATAAAACACTTGTCTGTTCCATCAACGATCGCTGTTGCGCCCTTAAAGTTTTGTTTTGTACTAAGAACTAACATTGTTTGATCTTGTTCTTCAAAGTAGATCTTTTCTAATAAGGTTGGCAAACTACCGCCCCCATTTACTTTTTATCCGTATTATATTCCTTAGTAAGCAAAAATTCCATCAACCACAACTTATATAATCAATTTATAATAAGCTATCGTTTTTAAAAACATTCCTCCTTGTTATAGTTAATATGTTATACTGAATTTTATGTAAATTAGAAAACGAGGTCACGGATAATGAAAGAAATTACATCGGTCTCCAATCCTCAAGTCAAGGCTTGGAAAAAACTCGCCACTAAAAAAGGGCGTCAACAAAGTCAAACTTATCTGCTCGATGGTTGGCATTTAGTCAAAGAGGCACTAAATTCTGACAAGCCGATCCAAAAGATTCTAGTCACACCGAGTTTCAAACATTTAGCTGACTTAGAGATCTTGCCCGAAATCCAATATTTTTCGATCAGTGAGTCGATCGCCAAACAACTCAGCGAAACTAAATCACCACAAGGTATCTTTGCTGAAGTAGCATTTGAGCAAACAAAACTCGATCCGACTACCGCTTCTGGAGCATGGCTATTACTTGATGGTGTCCAAGATCCAGGAAATATTGGAACTATGGTCCGGACCGCTGATGCAGCTGGTTTTTCAGGTGTCGTTTTTGGCTCTAAGACAGCTGATATGTATCAACCTAAAGTCGTCCGCTCAATGCAAGGTAGCCAATTTCATCTTCAATTAGTTACAGCGGACCTGACTACTTGGGTCCAAGCCTTCAAAGCTAAAAATTATCCTGTTTTTGGAAGCGAACTAAACAAAGACGCTCGTTCATATCAAGAAGTTGGTCAACACCAAAATTTTGCTCTGATCATGGGCAATGAAGGTAACGGTATGAGTGCAGAACTATTACAACAAACTTCACTCAATCTCTATATCCCGATCAAGGGCCATGCCGAATCGCTAAATGTAGCTGTTGCTGCTGGGATATTGATGTTTCAACTCATAGACTAGCTAAAAGAGTGGGAGAAGCATATAAATAAAGAAGGACCTATCACGATTTAGATATCGTAGTAGGTCCTTTCCTTTATTCATTAAAGATCACAATTTGACATCAGTAGCTATATTTTGAAAATCAACTAAAGACTTATGTCCCAGCAATTTTTATTTGATAGCATTCAAGTTTTGAACGATCTGTTCTGCACAAACATCAGCCTTGATCAATTTATCAGGGTCAAATAAGACCCCTGCCATCTTAGCGTTGTGTCCCGCTACAACATCTAATGTCCGATCACCGACCATTACAGAAGCGCTGGGATCTAGACCATGTTTAGCGATCAAAAAGTTCAACGCCTCAGGATCAGGCTTACGTTTAAAACCATCATCTGCTGTCGAATGATCCGTAAAATATTGCAAAAATCCATCACGTTTGAGCAATTCCAATGAACTTTTATCTCGATGAGTCAATAAAAAGTTTTGCCCACCGTTAGCAATGACTCGCTCTAACAACTCACGTGCCCCCGAAAACGGCTTAGCTTGTACTTGATATTTTTCTTCTAAATTCCGATAATCAGCATGCAATTTGGTCGCATCTAACTGTGATGTCATATATCGCCGATAAGCTTCACGAACAGAAACCTCACGCATCACTTGATAAACTTCATTTGGCGATAATTCTACTCCTTGAAGTGCAAAAGCTTCAACAAAGGCTTTGACCATGCCAGGATACGTATCATAAAGCGTTCCATCGAAATCAAAAAAATAATTTTGATACATATTATGACCTCACTATCTATTCTCTGTATCAAAGATGATCGTTACGGGACCATCATTTATCAAACTCACTTGCATATCGGCCCCAAATTCCCCAGTCTGAACTTCGAGCCCTAAAGCTTGTAGCTTTTGGTTAAATTCAGCATAATTAGCCGCTGCCTTAGCTGGTTCTTGGGCTTTAGTAAAACTTGGGCGATTTCCTTTCTTAGTGTCGGCATAAAGCGTAAATTGTGAGATCGATAAAATTTCTCCTGCGATCTGTTGAACATTCAGATTCAGCTTGCCTTCTTCGTCGCTAAATATCCGACAGTTGGCGATTTTTTTAACTAAATGATCGATCTGTTCACTACCATCACCCGTCTGAAAACCAACCAATAGCATCAAACCTTGATCGATCTGACCAACTGTTTGCTCTGCGATCGCCACACTAGCTTTTCTAACTCGTTGTAATACTACACGCACTTTTCTTTACCTCGCTTAATGGATCGTTCGTTTTACTACATAAACATCAGGAACTCGTTTGATATTGTCGATAACTCGTTGCAAATGCACCTTATCTCTGATCCCTACCGTCACATCGATCGTCGCCATCTTATTATGGTCGATCCGGCCATTGATCGAATTGAGCTGTTTTGTCGTATTGTTGACCGCCTGTAAAACATCATTCAACAGACCCGAACGATTATACCCTTGGATCTCAAGATCAGTATTATAGTGCGTCCGATCATCAGAAACGACATTCCAACTTACATCGATCAAACGTGTGCCACTTTGTTCAGCATTCTTCACATTAGGACAATCAGTTCGGTGGACCGATACCCCACGACCCTTAGTGATATAGCCAACGATCTCATCACCAGGGATCGGATTACAACAATGGCTCAAGCGGACCAATAGATTATCGATCCCTTCGATCAAGACACTTTCATCATGCTTATTCTTACTGTTAGCATTATTATTTTTGATCCCCTTATGATCTTCAAGGAGATCTTTTTCTTGCTGTTTTTTACGTTGTAATTCTTTTTGCTCACGAATATCTTGTGTCAAAATATTAATGATCCCAGCTGGTTGTAATTCACCAAAGCCAAGTGCTGCATACATATCATCGCTCGTGGAAATATGACGCTTGTCCAAGACCCGCTCAATATTTTTAGCATTTAAAACATCATGTACATTATATCCTTCTTCGATCAGTGCTTCTTCTAAAATATCTTTACCACGATCGATATTTTGGATCCGATCTTGTTGTTTAAAGAAACGTTTGACTTTATTACGTGCCTTATTGGTATGCACCAGATCTAACCAATCCCGACTAGGGCCAGCAGAATTTTGTGAAGTCAAAATATCAACGATATCACCATTTTTGACCTGATAATCTAGCGGAACGATCTTGCCATTGACTTTAGCTCCTGTCGTATGGTTGCCGATCTCAGTATGGATCGAATAAGCCATATCCAGTGGTCCAGCCCCTTTAGGTAATTCAAAGACATCCCCTTTAGGCGTAAAGACATAGACGCGGTCACTAAAAAGATCGCCCTTGACGCTTTCCATGAAATCACTAGCATCACTGGATTCATTTTGTAATTCAATGATCTCTTTGAACAAGTTGAGTTTTTCACCCGTCGTCGTTTCTTTGACGCCATCTGTCTTACCTTCCTTATAGGCCCAGTGAGCAGCGATACCATATTCAGCCACCCGGTGCATCTCTTCAGTTCTGATCTGCACCTCAAATGGGGTCCCGTTTGGTCCGATCAAAGTCGTATGCAACGATTGGTACATGTTTGCTTTAGGCATCGCAATATAATCTTTGAACCGTCCCGGCATTGGGGTCCACTTCGTATGGATCGCACCTAATACAGCATAGCAATCCTTGATCGATTTAACGATCACACGGATCGCAAGTAAGTCATAGATCTGACTGAATTGTTTGTGCTGATCGCGCATCTTACGATAGATCGAGTAAATATGCTTTGGTCGCCCATAGATCTCACAATCTTTGAGCTTAAGATCCACGATCGCGCCTTTGATCTCATCGATCGCTTCATTGATATATTGTAAACGCTCGTCACGTCTTGAATTCATCAAATGTACGATGCGATAGTATTGTTGGGGATTCAAGTACCTTAATGAAGTATCTTCTAATTCCCATTTGATCGTGCTGATACCTAAACGATCAGCTAACGGTGCATAGATCTCAAGTGTTTCATTTGCAATACGACGTTGTTTGTCTGGACGCAAATGTTTTAAAGTACGCATATTATGCAAGCGGTCAGCTAACTTCACGATAATGACCCGTAAGTCTTTTGACATCGCCAAGAGTAATTTACGGTGATTTTCAGCTAACTGTTCTCGGTGTGACTTGTAGCGGATCTTGCTCAATTTTGTGACCCCGTCTACGATCACTTCGATATCTTTACCAAAGAGCTCACCAATATCAGCCAAAATAACGGGCGTATCCTCGACTACATCATGTAAAAAACCCGCACTTACCGTTTCAGGATCCATTTTTAATTCAGCTAAGATCGCAGCCACTTGGATCGGGTGGACGATATAGGGTTCCCCTGACTTACGAAATTGCTCACGGTGAACGTAGGTAGCAAAATCACAGGCTTTTTGTACAATTGCCACATGTTCTGCATTCATGTATCCACTACATTTGTTGATCACGTCTTCTGCACTCCAAATTACGTTCTTTTCCATCTCATCACCGTCGCTACTAAAGACAGTAGCGCTTCCTTTCTCACCAATCTACCAAATTCATTTGAATGCACGATAGGCACTTTTCACTACTGCAAAAAGTGCCTACTGCTGTTGTAAAATTTTATTTGCGTACAGCACCATAGGCAAAGCCTGTCAACATCAGATAAACTACGGCACAATAGATCGCATGGCTATCAAAAAAGAAATCACAACCGACCAAGTAAATAACTGGGAAAAATAGCACTAACCAAAACTTATCAGCCTGTTTACCTGCATAAAATCCAGTTGCGATCGCATAAACTACATTGATACCAAATAAGATCACACCCGTTTTCGTGATCTCATCAACATTTAAAACAGTAAAAATGATCGGGATCACGAAACTAAACAGTGTGGCAAAAGCCCAGTACGAAATTACTTTTTGGGGTGATACTTTACTTAATTGCATTCTCATTACCTGTTTCTAAAATTAATTAATTTCATTTTACCGTAAAATCACATTTTAGTATAGAAGAAACTCTGCTACAGGCTATTTTACTAATTCTAATGCATAAGAAAGCGTCGCTAAAAGATATAGTGGCGCTGTTTCAGCTCGCATGATCCGCGGTCCTAATCCCGCTTGAATAAAGCCTGCTTGAGTCAAAAGTTCGATCTCATTTGTTGATAATCCACCTTCTGGGCCAAAAACTGCCGTCAAATGTGATGTTTTACGTGTAGTGAGCTGTTCAATGATTTTGACCAAATTAGCTTTTTCCCCTTGTTTAGCTGCCTCTTCATAGGCCACGATACCTAGCTCATCTGAAGCTAGTTTCAATTCTTTCAAGCTATTGCAGTAGCTGATCGTCGGGATCGTTGTACGATGTGACTGTTCAGCTGCTGCTAAAGCGATCTTTTCCAACCGCATAATCTTTTTAGCTTGCTTTTTATCATCCCATTTAGCGACTGAAAAATCGCCCTTAAAAAAGATAAATTTATCAGCTCCTAATTCCGTTCCCTTTTGAACGATCAATTCCGCTTTATCCCCCTTAGAAAGTCCACAAGCGATCGTTGTTACAACTGGCAATTCAGTTTGATGGCTAAAAGTTTCAACGACCTTAGCTCGAGCCTGGTGTTTATCAACTGCGGTCACTTCCATGAGCTGAACTTGCTTATCTGGGGTCACCAACTCAAATTTATCCCCCACACGCATCCGCATTACTGTGATCGCATGCTTATAGATGTCTTTTGGTAAAATAAATTGCTCATTGGCTAACATTTCATTATAAAAATAACGTTGCATTTTTTAAACCTCATCTGTAGTTGGCATATGGGCGATGATCGAATACCAATCTTTTATATTTAAAACTTGATCGATCACAAAACCCTTTGCTTCAAGTTCACTAACGATCAAGTCTTTTTTGTCAACGATGATCCCTGAAGTGATAAAGATCCCGCCTGGCTTTAAGCATTCATAAGCTTGGGGGATCAATGGCACGATGATCTCGGCCAAGATATTAGCTGTGATCAACTCAACTTTGGTCTTGATCCCAGCCAACAGATCATTAGCTCCCACTGTGATCGCATCTTGCATACCATTTAACGCCAAATTTTCTTCGGCCGCTTTGACCGCTTCAGCATCAACATCATAAGCAGCGATCTGTTCGACCCCAAAATACTTAGCTGCAATACTCAAGACACCTGAGCCAGTTCCCACATCTATCATAGTTTCGCCACCACGTACAACTGTCTCTAATGCTTGTAAGGCCAATTTAGTCGTTGGATGTGTCCCCGTTCCAAAAGCACGACCAGGATCAAGTTTGATAACTTTTTCATCAGTTGACCCTGGGGTATAACTTTCCCAACTTGGTACGATCGTCAAATAGCGTGTTAAGCGAACTGGATGATAGTATTTCTTCCAAACATCCGCCCAAGAGTCATCATCTAGTTCAGCTAATTTGACAGTTCCTTTCCCTGGATCTAAGCCAAATTCTCGCAATTGTGCGATCTTTTGTTCTAATTCTGGGAGTAGCTCTACTAAACCAGCTTGAGCTTGAAAATATGTCGCTAACTCAACTTGACTAAGATCTGAATCGTCGATCTCAACGCCACCAGCACCATTTTCCATCAAAAGATTGATCACAGCTTCACTCGCCTCATTTGTTGTCGTTACAGTTAATTTGATCCAATCCAAGATAAATTCATCCTTTGCTTAAAATTTAGGGTACGGCAGATTTTCAATAGCCGTATTCTCAGTCGCATCGTGCACAAATCTTTCAAATTCACTCATCGACCACGTCAGTTCGAATAATTCCTTATCGCCGTCATTTAAAAAGTCAAGTAGGTCCGAACGTCCATTGTCTAACACGATCTGTAAATAACTAAAAAATGCTTTACCTCGTGCTAACGTCCAACCTTTTTTACCAGCATAGCTCAAACACGCTAAATACGCCTCTGGTTCGACTTGTGCTACATTTTTCTCATCATAAAATAAAATGCTATCACTAAATGAGATGATCGGCTCATCAGAACTTACCCCTTCAGCATCAGTGATGACTTGACTAGTAGAGTTTTCAGCATAAAAGGTCAATTCCATCTCAAATGTCTTGGCACGCTTATTCCAAAAAAGTTCGATCTTACCATCAAAATCCAAACTATCTATATTGCTTTCTAAAAAAGTCAAAAGATCTGTTTTTGCCATCCAATCAATCCTGTCCTGTCTGTGTATAGTTATACTAATATAGTAACCTCTAGGCAGGATAGAAAACAAGTTTAATTCGATAATCTTTTGTTTTTAGCTTATTTAACGTATATTTTATCGTTTTTAGTAATATTTTATTAATTTTTTACACTCAGTTAAGCACAAAAGCCATAATTTCTGATAAACTAAGAGTGTGAATTACTAACTTTAGGAGATGATCTACTTGGCAAAATACAAAATGATTCTTGATCTTGATACTGGGATCGACGATGCATTAGCCATCGCTTATGCTTTAGCTTCAGAAGAATGCGATCTGATCGGGATCGTGGGTTCATATGGTAACATTTTAGTCGAAGATGGGGTCCAAAACAGTTTAGACTTGCTTGAACTGTTAGGACGCCCCGATATTCCAGTTTTTACTGGACTTCCACACGCTTCAACTAAGGATAGCTTTGAAGTTATGCCGATCAGCGCCCAGATCCACGGCAAAAACGGGATCGGCGAAGTCAAACTAAAAAAAGCTGATCGCAAACCAGAAACGATGTCTGGGATCGATTTCTTCATCGAAGCTGCTCACAAATATGGTAAAGACCTCGTGATCGTTCCAACAGGTCCTTTAACAAACTTAGCTGCCGCCTTGGAAAAAGATCCCCAAATCGCTAAACTTGTAGGTAAAGTTACCTTAATGGGGGGAGCTTTGACTGTTCCTGGAAACGTCAATCCCGTAACTGAAGCTAACATCAATCAAGATCCTGAAGCAGCTGATAAAGTCTTTCGCAGTGAATTTCCATTGACAATGATCGGCTTAGACGTTACGACTCGAACACTCTTGACTACAAAAGAAACTCAAAAGTGGCGTGACTTAAAGACTTTAGCCGGTGAAAAATACGCTGAACTAACAGATTATTATATCGATGCTTACAAAGTTACAAGTCCTCACTTAGGTGGCTGTGCTTTACATGATCCATTAGCTGTAGCAGCAGCGATCGATCCTTCATTAGTAACAACACTTGATCTAAATATGAAAGTTGATACTGAAGGTCCTTATGCTGGACGCACGATCGGTGATGAGACTCGGATCAACGAACCAGCTTTATTGACTAAAGCAGCCGTCAACGTTGATAAAGGTCGCTTTGTTGATCTATTTATGGAACGCTTGACAACGCTATTTAGCAAAAGTTAGGAAGATGAGGCTTAAGCAATGAATATTCTTGGGATCTCCCTTTATATCTTTTGGCTTTTGCTGGTCATCTTAAAATTTAGTTCTTTACCGCATAACCGCCGTTTTTCTTATCAACAGGCTTTCTTTGGTACTTTGTACTGGTATAAAAATTTTAGAAATTTATTGTTGCTTTGCGCTTTGATGGTCTTATTTATTTTTGCGCCACTAAAATTGATCTATTTTCTATTTTTTATTACCGCCTGCCTGATCTTTCTTATGACAGCACGTAATTTTTGGTTTCGGATCGGCAATGCTTGGACTAGTATCTATCTTTGTTTAGCTTGTATCTTTATTGGGATCGGCACTGGACTATTTGTTTTCAGAACTTAAATATTCTCTCCCTTGGCTGTGGCCAAGGGAGTTTTTTTGTACCTTTCATTTATAATTCGAGCACAGCAGCAAAAGCATCAAAGTTTAGGTTAGAAAAATCCAAATGAAGGGTTTTATCGCGTTTCGTTGCACTTGATTTAACGATTCGTCATACAAAAAAAGACCTACTTTTTGGCAGATCTTTTTTTGGATCAATTTATTTAACTTCGATGATCTTAACTTGCATTTCACCGCCAGGAGTTTCAACACTTACAGTCTCGCCCACTTTATGTCCAACTAAACTTTGGGCAATTGGGGATTCATTTGAGATTTTACCCGCAAATGGATCAGCCTCTGCAGCACCTACGATCTGATAAGTTTCTGGTTCATCATCATCTTCTTGGAAGACCACCGTTTTGCCGATCGCAACTTCGTCAGCAGCGATCGAGCCATTATCAATGATCTCAGCATGGTTCAACATGTTTTCTACTTCTTTGATCCGACCTTCAAGCATTGATTGTTCATTCTTTGCTGCTTCGTATTCGGAGTTTTCGGATAGATCACCAAAGGAACGAGCGATCTTGATCCGTTCGATGATCTCTGCTCGTTTGGTTGTCCGAAGTTCTTCTAATTCAACTTCAAGTTTTTCTTTACCTTCCAATGTCATTGGAAATGTTTTTTCTTCAGCCATTTTTACACCTCATTAATATCATTAACTGCGTGGTCCATTATACCACAACTAGTCTTCGTTTTTACGAATGATGTCACGCACTTTTGTGACCAAAAGATCGATCGCAACTTGATTTTCGCCACCTTCAGGCACAATAATGTCAGCATAACGCTTTGAAGGTTCAATAAATTGATGATACATTGGCTTAACTGTTTCAAGATATTGATCGATCACTGATTGCAATGTCCGTCCGCGTTCTTCGATATCACGTTGGATACGACGAATGATCCGAATATCGTCATCAGTATCCACGAAGATCTTGATATCCATCAGATCACGCAAGCGTGCGTCATTTAGCGTCAAAATACCTTCTACAATGATAACTTCTCGTGGTTCTTGAACTAAAACTTCTTTACTCCGTGTATGAGCGGCATAATCATAAACTGGGATCTCGATCGTCTTCCAGTTGAGTAGATCTTCAAGTTGTTCGATCAAGAGATCTGTATCAAAGGCATTGGGATGATCATAGTTGACTTTAGTCCGTTCTTCAAACGGAATATCATCTTGACTCTTATAATATGAATCTTCTTGGAGCATCATTAAAGAATGACCATGCAGTTGATCAAAGATCGCACGGGAAACAGATGTCTTCCCACTACCTGATCCCCCAGTTACACCGATAATAATTGGACGTGGACGCTTCTTTGCTTCTGACATTAATAAATACCTACCTTAAATTAATTATTGATTATCTTTTTCGAGTTTTTTGGTCAATGCTTGATGTTCTTCATAAGTCTTGGAGAAATAGACCTTACCTGTCTTCATATTTGCGATGAAATAAAGATAACCTTTATCCTTATCGACTGGATCTAAGACAGCTTTTACCGATGCAATACTTGGGTTATTGAACGGTCCAGGTCCCATACCTTCATTTTGATATAGATTGTATGGAGAATCGACTTCAAGATCTTTATATGTCACATTTTGCTTGTGTTTACCTAAAGCATAAAGAACCGAAATATCCGATTGGATCTTCATATTCTTTTCTAAGCGATTTTCAAACACACCCGCGATCTTATAACGATCCTTTTGGGTCACACCTTCGCGTTCAACTAGAGAAGCTAAAGTCAAAACTTGTTGGACTGTGTAGTGACGTTCGGAGATCTTGCTATAGTATGGTGACAGCATTTCATTGGTCTTAGCTACCATTTGTTCGACCAACTGCTTTAATGTCGTATCATCTTGAACCGAATAAGTAGCTGGATATAAGTAACCTTCTAAGCGATAACGAACATCTTTGGCTTCAAGTGCTGATGTTAACAACTCTGGATACTTGTTCTTTAACTCATTTAAGAAATTTTCGTCGTTGACTAATGCCAAAAAGTCCTTCTTGCTGAACTTAGTCGTATTTTGGATCTCAGTTCCGATCTCATCGATCGTCACCCCTTCTTTTATAAGAACTTTTCCGGAGTCAAGCGGTTCACTGGCACCACCTTTTTGTAAAGCCTTTGAGATCTGTTCAAGCGTCATCGATGGTTTTAGTTCATAGTACCCTGCCTTAAAATCACCTAGTTTATTGGTCTTAACATAGTAATCAAAGACAAAGCCACTCTTGATGACCTTTTTTTCCTCTAAAATGGCACCGATCTGCTTGTTGTTACTTCCAACAGGGATCTTGACCTCGATACGTTGATTCGAGTTTTTGTCAAGTGGTTGCAAAGCCGTCTTAACGTAATGATAGCCAAATGCTCCGACTAATACGATCAAAACTGCAATCACTAAAATAACACCGGTGATGATTTTTTTAGCAACCGATTTCTTTGCTTTTTCTTTACCCAAAGTAATCACCCTTACTACACTAATGTGAACAAATATATTATTTATATTTGTGAAAGAATTATAGTTTTTCCTTTCCTGCGTTTTAAACCCCTAGCTAAATTGCTATGTATAAAGATCATACACTGGATCTATCAATTTTTATGAGATCCTTAGCCCCACATTGCGCTCTTTCTGACTACGATCTCCTTGACCATGGCTTATTTTATCCAAGCCACTCCTGTGTAAACTCTATCTCTACCATTATATAAGCGTGGTTGTCTAATTGCAATATTGTATCATGGTTAATTTCTAAAAAAAGGAGCCCCTATGAGCTCCTTTAATTTTATTTCTAGCGAATGTCGGCTTTAAATTCTTCGACTAGCTTGGCTTGTACTTTTTCAAAAGCTTTTGTAACTGCTTCATCTTGTAAAGTTGCATTTGGATCAGAGTAGACCAAAGTATAAGCCAATGATTTAAAGCCAGCCATAATATGTTCACCTTGATATACATCGAACAGCTTGATGTCTTTTAAGAAAGCACCACCATTTTTGCGAATGCAATCTTCGATCTGTTGATTTGTCACAGCAGTCGAAACTGCCAAAGCAATATCACGCGTGATCGATGGATATTTTGAGACTGGTGTATAAAGTTTAGCCTCTTTTGGTAACTCGATAACTTTTTGTAGGTCAAGCTCAAAAACATAAACTCGCTGTTTTAATTTATATTCTTTAGCCGTATTAGGATGAACTTCACCGATAAAGCCTAAGTAAGTTTCCCCTGCATAGATCGCAGCGGTCCGACCAGGATGCATATCTGGCATAGCCGTTGCTTGATAAGCTTCGTTAGTCACACCTAATTCATGCAACAAGTTCGCTACGATCCCCTTAAGATAGAAGAAATCAACTTCTTGTTTTGTAGTATTCCAGTTAGCATCATTGACTAAGCCTGTTACCGCTCCAGCAATATGTTCAACTTCACGTGGGCGTGTTTGATCTTCATCTCTAAAGAAGACACGTCCTTGTTCATATAATGCAACATCGTTAACTTTACGCGCTGCATTATAGGCTAGATCGTCTAAAAGTCCTGAGATCAAGTTCATTCGAACCGTTGTATGTTCACTGCTCATTGGAAAATCTAAATTAGTCGGTAAAGCTTCTTCTAAGGCAAAACGTTTGGCTTTTTCTTCAGTCGTCAACCCGTATGAAATAGCTTGATCTAAGCCAGTTGCTTCTAATGTCTGCCGTGCTTGCCGAATCAATTTTTGAGCCGGTGTATAACTCCCTGGTGTCGTTTGGCCTGCTGGGAGCGTTGTTGGCAAATTGTCATAGCCATAGATCCGAGCTACTTCTTCAACTAAGTCAGCTTCGATCGCAATATCCCAGCGTCTTGTTGGTACATATACCGTCAAGTCATCAGCCACGACTGTCGTTTCAAAACCTAAGCGATCAAAAATAGCTTGGATCTGTTCTACTGTCAATTCTGTGCCTAAAACTTTATTGATATGTGAAGCTGAGGTCTTGATCTTTGTCGGAGTAGTTTCTGGTTCATTGACACTAGCTATACCTTTGACCACTTGACCTTCGCCTAGTTCAGCGATCATTGCAGCAGCAGCATCTAAGGCTTCACGGACAGCTGATACGTCAACGCCACGTTCAAAGCGCATTGAAGCTTCTGAGTGTAAATTTTCCCGCCGTGAAGTCTTTCTGATCCGATGACTATCAAAAACTGCTGCTTCTAAAGCAACAGTGGTCGTTTCATCACTGATCTCAGTATCCAAGCCCCCCATCGTGCCTGCTAAAGCGACTGGTACATCATTAGCTGCGATCACGATGTCATTTAGTTGTAATTTACGTTCTTCACCATCAAGGGTAACTAGCATTTCGCCTTCTTTAGCTAAGCGCACAACGACTTGCGTAGATCCTAATTTATCCAAATCAAAAGCGTGCAACGGTTGACCATAATCAAGCAAGATATAGTTTGTTACGTCAACGACATTGTTCAACGGACGAATACCCGCATTCCAAAGACGGGTTTGCAACCACATTGGACTTTCTTTGACCTTGACATCTTTTATGACCCGCATCATATATGGTTTAGCTAATTCTTCTGGTGCACTGACGGTAACGTGATCAGCGATCTCATCTGTGGCTGATTCGACAACGTTTGGAACTGGTAAAGTCACTTCACGATCATAGATAGCTGCGATCTCATGAGCAGCACCGCGCATGCTTAAAAGATCACCACGGTTTGGAGTGATATCAAGGTCGATCACCGTTTCGTCCATCCCTAAATATCCAAAAACAGGTTCACCTGGTTTAGCATCTTCAGGTAAAACATAGATCCCATCAGCAAATTCTTTCGGGACTACACTTTCAGGAAAACCTAATTCTTGTAAAGCACAGATCATCCCTTCAGAAACTTCGCCCCGCATCTTACCGCGTTTGATCTTCACATTACCAGCGATCCGTGAATTTGGCAAAGCCACAATGACCTTTTGCCCCGCCTTGATGTTAGGCGCACCACACACGATCTGTGACGGCTCTTCTTCCCCAATATCTACTTGGCAAATATGCAAGTGGTCGGAATTTGGATGATCTTTAACATCCAAAGTGTAACCTACAACGATCTTCTTTAGTCCATCTTCAAGTTTACCTGTACTAGCAACTTCGACCGCCGTTCTTTCGATTTTTTCAGCCAATGCTAACGGTTCAAGGTCAGCGACAGGCACATATTCATTTAACCATTTTGTTGAAACTTTCATGAATCAGTTATCCTTTCTGTGCGAATTGTTGTAAGAATCGAACATCATTTAGATAAAATTCGCGAATATCATCGACACCGTATTTGAGCATAGCAAAGCGATCAGGTCCAAGACCAAAGGCAAAACCACCATAAACTTCTGGATCGACACCAGCCATCTTCAAAACATTAGGATGGACCATACCAGCGCCTAAAACTTCGATCCAACCTGTTTGCTTGCAAACTGAACAGCCCTTACCACCACATTTGAAACAAGACACATCGACTTCGACAGATGGTTCTGTAAATGGGAAGTAACTTGGACGCAAACGGATCTCACGTTGTTGACCAAAGACCGTCTTAGCGATTAGCTCTAACGTACCTTTTAGATCACCCATTGTAATATTTTTGTCGATGACCAGGCCTTCTACTTGGTGGAATTGATGCGAGTGCGTTGCATCATCTGTATCGCGACGGTAGACTTTACCTGGCGAGATCATCTTTAACGGACCCTTGCTAAAGTCATGCACTTCCATCGTCCGTGCTTGAACGGGCGAGGTTTGAGTCCGCATTAATAATTGTTTAGTAATATAAAATGTGTCTTGCATATCACGGGCAGGGTGATCTTGAGGCAAGTTCAACATTTCAAAGTTGTAATGATCTTCTTCGATCTCAGGTCCATCAACAACTTGAAAGCCCATCCCTAAAAAGAGTTTTTCGATCTCATCGATAACTTGGACTAAAACATGAGGTGTCCCAGTTTTGACTGGGGTAGCTGGTAAAGTAACATCGATCGTTTCACTTTCTAGACGTTTGGCCAACTTTAGTTCTTCTAATTCAGCATGCTTTGCAGCGATCGCTTGAGTCAATTCATCTCTGATCGTGTTAGCAAAACTTCCGACCTTAGGACGTTCCTCTGCACTTAAGTCACGCATTCCTCGTAAAACTTCAGTAATTGAGCCCTTTTTACCCAATAATTCTACTCTGATGTCATTGATATGTTTAGTATCTTCAGCACGCCTAATTTCTTCTAAGCCATTTTGTTTGATCTCTTCAAGTTTTTCTCTTAGATTCACACTAATCTTTCCTTTCATTCGGCTGATCCAACGTAAAAAAGCCCCATCCCTAAAAAGGGACGAGGCTTCGCGGTACCACCCTTGTTCTGCTAAGTAAATAACAGCACTCTTACATGATAAAACGGTCATGAACCGATCTGTTATTCATCCTAGGGAATCCCAACAGCAACTCAGGAAGTGAAATTCAGCTTTAGATCAAGCAAGCCTTCTCAGCTCCCGGCTCTTTTCTGTCTTGATCGATCAGCTTACTAATTTCCGTCTACGTTTTTAAATATTCTACAATTCAGTTTAAGCTCGCATGCATAAATAGTCAAGTAGTTATTTGCAATCTTCTTCAGAATACCACTTTTCTGACCAAACATGGATCTCTTGCATGATCGTTTTTAAAGCTGCGCCTCGGTCGGTCAACTGATAGACCGCACTTGAGCTATTACTAGTCATCACACGTTCTACCAATCCTTCCTTTTCCAACTCCTTTAGACGTTCCACTAAAACACGGTCACTGCATTTCTCAACTTTTTGTGCTATTTCTTTAAAACGCTGTGGACCTTCATTCAATAAAACTTCGATGATCAAACCATTCCATTTTTTCCCTAAGATCCCAAAAGTCTTTTGGAACTTCGGACAGACTTTGAATACTGATTGTGTACTCAAAACACATACTCCTCTCTAAATTACACAAATAGACCCGCACTATCGAGTGATACGGGCCTATTATCTGTGCTTTCAATAGTGCTTAACACTATTTTACACTATTCACTTACTTTCGCAAAGCCTAGAGCATGTTTTAGTGAACTCATTAATTTCAAAGAAAGATGTTTACTGTATTCTTCAGTCGCCGAATATTTATCAACTAATGACACAATGTAACCTTCAGGATACTTTGGAGGGCAAGTCGTTGCGCCCCACATGTGTTTGATAATGATATCTTTTTCGCGTGGAGTCAGTACGGTCAGCTTTTCTGCATTACGCACAGCAATTCGTGGATGGATCCACGCATGCGTGCCACGATCAAATTTAGTCACACGCCAATCATAGTAAAACAAATCATGCAACAAGCCCGCACGAGCCGTGGCTTTTGCATCTAAGTGGAATTTTTTAGCAAGTAAATAGCTTTCATAGGAAACAGCAATACAATGTTCTAAGCGTGTTGAAAAATGGTGTTGCGTATAATCAGCCAATCGTTGGACTTCTGGCTTTTCTAGCAACTCACCTACATAGCTCATATATTCTTCATCATTACGCCATACGTCTTTTTTCATAAATGCTGCAGAACTCCTTTAACCAATGTTTTACTAACCAACCCTACTTCTCACTTTTTATCTTACTATTTTATTTTACAAAAGCAATCTTTAAACTGTCGATTTAAGTAATTTAAAGATAAATTTAAAAACTCAGCATTTATTTGCCCAACAAACGAACATATGTGCTATAATACACAAAAGAACATACATTCGCAAAAGAGGGACTATATTATGAATAAACAAGAATTTGAGACTTATTTAAATGAGCACTGCTCGGCTTTGAGTAAATTTCAAGCACGAGCTTTAGACTACCAAGCCAATAAAAATCAGAATCGTACGAAATCTGCTCGCTGGAATGATGCCAAAGTCCAGCGAGCAGCAGATGCAATGTACGATACTTTTCTTGATGGGATCTATACCAAATTGCGCAACGCGATCAAAAATAAATACGACCACCAAGCTTGGCTCGATTACATCGAAAAATACGAACTCTTAGAACAATTAGAAGAAAGTGTACTTGAGATCGAATTTGAGTAAAAAAAACTCAGATCCAGCGTGTTAGTATAAACTTATTCAATGATATGTGGAATGCACTTTAAACAGCGTAATATTTCATGGATTCGTTTGATCATAGTCAATGATCATTGTGAGTAACGAGTTGATCTCGTTACGGGTCTGATCTCTCCAGCCAATTTTACCTTTTGACTTTTGGTCAGAGGGTAACTTTTTTGCCATTTTCGAGCACAGACGCATAATAAAAAGCACTCAACGACGAGTGCTTAAAATCAACTTAATTGTTCAATATTCAAGCGGCGACATGCTTCCATGATCAATTTCCTTAACATTGTAACCATTAATTTCAATTATGTGACTGACAAAGCGAAAGAAAAACTGGACAACAAACTTGATCAGCTTTAAACATCAGTTGCTACCATTTTGCTACCATTTAAAATTGTCTAGTCAAAAATTAGCCCCATCTAATTTTTTGCAAATAAAAAAACCCTTGAAAATCAAGGGTTTTTAGCGTTTTATTAACGGCGGCGTTCTGGGATACGAGCAGCCTTACCTTGTAATGCACGTAAGTAGTACAACTTAGCACGGCGTACACGACCGTAACGTACAACTTCGATCTTGTCAACACGTGGTGTGTGCAATGGGAATGTACGTTCAACACCTACACCGTTACTGATTTTACGAACTGTGTAAGTTTCTGAGATACCTTCGCCACGACGCTTGATAACAACGCCTTCGAAGATTTGGATACGTTCACGCTTACCTTCAACGATACGAGCGTGAACACGCACTGTATCACCAGCGCGGAATTCTGGAATATCATTACGTAATTGAGATTCCGTAATCTTTTGGATCAATGGGTTTACTGACATTATATATGTTCTCCTTTTCCTCGACATTCATGTCCAGATACAGCGGAATATCGTTAATCGTCGGCAAATAGCCAATAAATATCTTAACACACTCAAATTTGAATGTAAATATCAATTTTAAAATTTTGGTTTATCTAGCGGTGGTGCCGGTACTGGATGGGTCCCGATAAACTTCTCCATCCAGACCATATCATACCAAGTATCAAATTTGTAGCCACAGCTATGAAAACGGCCGACCAGCCGATACCCTAAATGCTCATGAAAATGCATACTAGCATAATCAACATGTGCCTGTTCATTAGTCGCAGGAACACTGATACAGGAATTGATATTTTGGATACCTTGGGATTTAAGCTTTTTTTCTAATGCTTGATAGAGCTTTTTACCAATGCCACCGCCTCGACTGGCATGGTCCAAGTAGACTGTGACTTCAACCGCCCATTTATACGCTTCTCGATGATTGAAGGAAGCTGCATAAGCAAAGCCAACTACAACATTGTCTTTTACAGCTACTAAATAAGGATACGTAGCCGTGATTTGCTCGATCCGTTCAGTAAATTCAGGCAAAGTTGGAACTTTATATTCGAAAGTGATCGCTGTTTTTTCAACATAATAAGCATAGATCTGGCGTAAAGTCGCAATATCAGCTTTTTGGACCGGTCTGATCAAGACTTCACTCATCGTCATTTACCTCAAGCGTCTTAAATTCTCGCAACCATTTCTCCTCTTGGGCAGAAAGCTCATAGTTCTCTAAAAGATCAGGGCGACGTTCATAGGTTCGACGTAAAGCTTCCTTATTGCGCCATTCAGCGATTTTTTGATGATTACCACTTGTTAGTACTTCAGGCACTTTCATTCCTCTAAAATCAGCTGGACGAGTGTATTGTGGGTATTCGAGTAAGCCCGTCGAAAATGAATCGCCTAAAGCTGACTCACGGTTACCTAAAACATCTGGCAATAAGCGCACCGTCGCATCGATCACGACCATCGCGCCTAATTCGCCTCCCGTCAAGACAAAATCACCTAATGAGATCTCATCTGTAACTCGTTCTCTGATCCGCTCATCATAACCTTCATAATGGCCACAAATAAAGGTCAAATGTTTTTCTTGTGATAATTCTTCAGCAACTTTTTGATCAAATTTACGCCCAGCTGGGTCTAATAAGATGACCTTGCCCAAGCCATCATTTTTAGCGGCGATCGCATCTAAAGCATCATAGATCGGTTGAGCTTGTATCAACATGCCCGCGCCACCTCCATAAGGTGCATCATCAACATGACGTTGCTTATTAGTCGTGTAGTCACGAAAATCGGTCACTTCGACATCAAGTAGTTGTTTTTCGATCGCTTTGCCTACGATCGATTGCGTCAATGGCCCCTTGAACATTTCGGGAAATAAACTTAAAATATCTATCTTCATCTAGTCATCCAGTCCCTCTAAAAGTTCAACATGCACTTTACCAGCAGCTAGATCGACGTCTTTGATCACATCATCGATCACTGGCAATAAGAGATCATTTTTTTGTTTACGCTTAACGACCCAAACATCATTAGCTCCAGGCGATAAGATCTCCTTGATCTTTCCAAGCGTGTTCCCATTTTCATCCACAACATCCAAACCGATGATCTGATGATAATAATACGAACCATCTTCGAGTTCTTCTTGTTGGTCAGCCGAAACTTTTAGATCATCACCCTTAAATTTTTCAACTAAATTGATGTTGTCATAGCCTTCAAACGCTAGCATGATAAATTGCTTATGGCGTCGACTCTTTTGGATCGTCAATTCTGTTCCCGTGCTTGCATTTTGCTTAAAAGCATATAATTTATTACCTGGCTTGAAACGCTCTTCTGGAAAATCAGTCGTTGCGATCACCTTGACTTCCCCGCGGATCCCATGAGTATTAACGATTTTTCCAACTTGATAAAATTCCATTTAAAAACCTCCTCGTATTTGCTATTAAAAAAACCTCTGAAGAAACTAGGTTTCAGACAGAGGTTTGATTAATCATCTACAATATTTAAACGAACACGCAAAGGTCCGTCAATACGAATGCTATAAACAATGGTCCGGATCGCTTGAGCTACCCGACCATGTTTTCCAATCACACGCCCGACATCTTCAGGCGCTACAGATAAGTTAAAATTCAGAAAATGTGCATCCTGGGCAGTTGTGATCGCAATCGCCTCAGGTTCAGACACCAATGGTTTGACAATCGATAAGATCAATTGTTTCACATCTGCTTCTGTCATTTACCTAACCTTATTTCTTGGAGTACTTAGCTTCGTGGAATTTCTTCATAACGCCTTCTTTTGAAAGGATGTTACGAACTGTATCTGATGGTTGAGCACCGTTATTCAACCAGCCCATGATAGCTTCTTCTTTAAGTGTAACTTGTTCTGGTTGTGTCAATGGGTTGTATGTACCCACTGTTTCGATGAAACGGCCATCACGTGGAGAACGTGAATCTGCTACAACGATACGATAGAATGGGCGCTTCTTAGAACCCATACGCTTTAAACGAATTTTTACTGACATGCATTACACCTCCTAATATCTTATCAACGATAAATAATATACCAGTAATTTGGTCTGCTGTAAAGGGAAAATTCTTGACAGTTATAAAAAATTTTTCTAATTTAATGAAAAACCTTGATTTACCGCCTATTTACGCCGTTTACGCAAACGTTGTAATTTACGTTTTTTATTTTTACGCACCATACGATTCATAGACATCTTAGCTAGTTTACCACCGATACCATCACCTAAGAGACCTTCCATCCCACTGAAATTCCCCTTAGACATCTTTTGCATCATATCACGCATTTGCTTGAACTGTTTGATCATACGATTCACTTCTTGGATCGGACGGCCTGAACCAGCTGCGATCCGTCGTCTGCGACTTGGATTCAAAAGATCGGGATCTTCTCGTTCTTGTGGTGTCATCGAGTAAACGATCGCTTTGGTATGTTCCATATCTTTAGGATCAACTTTGATATTTTTTAGGGCTGGATTATTGGCCATCCCTGGGATCATCTTCATGATATCTTCGATCGGTCCCATATTTTGAACTTGTTCTAATTGATCTAAAAAGTCATTGAAATCAAAGCTATTTTCTCGCATTTTATCGGCGAGTTCTTCTGCTTTTTTCTCATCAAAGTCCTTTTGTGCTTTTTCGATCAACGTGAGCATATCACCCATCCCTAAGATACGTGATGCCATTCGATCAGGATAAAAGACGTCTAAAGCCGTCATTTTTTCACCTTGCCCGATAAACTTGATCGGTTTGCCTGTCACCGCACGGATCGAAAGCGCAGCCCCACCACGAGTATCGCCATCTAATTTAGTTAGTACGACACCCGTTACATCCAATTGATCATTAAAGCCTTGTGCGACTTCAACGGCATTTTGCCCAGTCATTGCATCAACAGTCAGCAAGATCTCATTTGGTTGTGCCAATTCTTTGATATTGACTAACTCATCCATCAATTTTTCATCGATCTGTAAACGACCAGCCGTATCGATGATCACATAGTCGTTTTTCTTTTCCTTGGCTAGTTGCATCCCTTGCTTAACGATCTCGACTGGATCGACATCAGTTCCCAATTCAAAGACTGGAACATCCAATTCACGGCCGATCGTCTTTAATTGGTCGACCGCAGCTGGACGATAAACATCAGCCGCGATCATCAATGGGCGCGCATTTTGTTCGTCTTTTAGACGTTTAGCTAGTTTCCCTGCTGTTGTCGTTTTACCAGCACCTTGTAGCCCGACCATCATAATGACTGTTGGGATCTTAGGTGATTTATTCAATGGTGTAGCTTCTTCGCCCATCACCTTGACTAATTCTTCATTAACGATCTTTACGATCTGTTGTGCTGGCGTTAAGCTTTCTAACACCTCAGCACCTACAGCTCGAGTACGCACGGTCTTAACAAAGTCTTTGACCACTTTAAAGTTAACGTCAGATTCTAACAAAGCCAAACGGATCTCACGCATTACCTCTTTGACGTCGGATTCGCTGACCTTTCCCTTACGCCGTAATTTTCCGATCGCATTTTGGAGACGTTCTGTTAATCCTTCAAATGCCATTTAGTGCACCAACTTTCATTTTTCTTCTAAAATTTCTAATTTTTCGACCAATGCTAATAACTTTTCATCAGTCGGATATTTTTTAGTCACATAAGCTAAAAGTTCATCCGTTTTTTCGCTTTGCTGTAAAAAATCACGGTACAGATGCAATTTCTGCTCATATTCTTCTAAAATTTTTTCAGTCCGTTTGATGTTATCGTAGACTGCTTGCCGTGAAACTTCATAATTTTCGGCGATCTCACCTAACGAAAAATCATCGCGATAATACAAAGCGATGTAATTCATTTGCTTTTTAGTCAGCAAAGGTTCATAGAATTCAAACAAAGCATTGATCCGATTGGTTTTTTCAATTGCCATTTTCTTACCCTAATCTTTCTTAGGTGTAACCAGACCCTTAAATAAGCCATAGACAAATTCTTCAGGTGAAAAGTCGCGAAGATCATCCATTTTTTCGCCTAGGCCCACTAATTTCACTGGTAAATGAAGTTCGTTTCTGATCGCTAACACGATCCCACCACGTGCAGTCCCGTCTAACTTAGTCAAGACGATCCCGGTAACATCAGTAACTTCTTTAAATTGCTTAGCTTGCGTCAAAGCATTTTGACCAGTTGTTGCATCCAAAGCCAATAACACTTCTTGCGGTGCATCAGGTAATTCACGCGTAATGACACGCTTGATCTTATCTAACTCGTTCATCAAGTTGACTTTATTTTGCAAACGTCCCGCCGTATCGACTAATAAAATATCGTAGTTTTCTTTTTTAGCCTTGACCACAGCATCGTAAACAACAGCTGCCGGGTCACTTTTTTCTGGCTTAGTAACCACATCGACCCCGACCCGGCGGCCCCATTCAGCTAACTGCTCGATCGCACCTGCTCGGAAAGTATCACCAGCAGCTAACAAAACTTTTTTACCAGCTTGTTGGTAACGGTGGGCTAATTTACCGATCGTTGTTGTTTTACCTACCCCATTGACCCCAACAAACAAGAACACAGTCGGCTCAGTTGGATCTTTAGCAAAATGTAAGCTATTGTCTTCATCAACGCCTTCGCTTTCATAAATGTCGACTAAGCGTTCAATGATCGCATCAGAAACGTCAGAGCGACTTTTAGCATTACGCAATTTTACTTCATCTTGCAATTCATCACTGATCTTCATCGCAGTCTCAAAGCCAACATCGGCTTCGATCAAGGTTTCTTCGAGTTCTTCAAAGAAATCCTCATCTACTCGTCTAAAATTAGCCAATAAAGCATTTAATTTAGCACCAAAACCCTTACGCGACTTAGCTAAGCCCTTGTCATAACGCACGGTTTCAGACGATGTTGTCTGTATTTCCGGTTCCTTAGTTTCTGCTTTAGTTTCTGCTTTAGTTTCTTTTGGCTCATCACTTTGTTGTTCTAGCGACTCTTCATCAGCTTTTTTAGCGATTTCGACTTCGTTATTTTCTGATGTTGTTTCAATTTCTTCAATAACTTCTACTTCTTCTGGTGTTTGCACCACTTCTTTGATATCTTCAGCTTCTTTAGCGACTGGTTCAGCCTCTTTTGCTTCAGCAGTTGTTGTTTCTGCTACTTTAGACTGATCATCTTCTGGTGTAGCCGTTGTTGCTTCATTTGTCGCTGTTTCCTCAGGGTCTTGGTTTTCTTCTGAGGTCGAAACAATTTCGTCTTCTTTTTTTGGTTCTTCTTCAGGTTCACCCGAAAAAGCTCGTCTTAATCGATCAAAAAGGCCCATGCCCATCCCTCATTTCTTATTTTGTTTTATTTTATCAAATTCATTTGTATTTTCCAAAACACTAGGCTAATTCATCCAACGATACCGAGACCATCTTTGAGACCCCTGATTCTTGCATCGTAACCCCATATAAGACGTCAGCATTCATCATCGTCCCTTTCCGATGGGTGATCACGATAAATTGCGTTTGTTCGTTAAAGCGTTGGAGATAACGCGAGTAACGGATAACATTAGCGTCATCCAAGGCAGCTTCAGCTTCATCCAAGACCACAAAAGGCACTGGGCGGACCTTTAAGATCGCAAACAATAATACGATCGCAGTCAAGGCCCGTTCCCCACCTGAAAGTAGATTCAAATGCTGAAATTTCTTACCTGGTGGCTGGGCCATGATCTCGACACCTGTAGTCAACAGATCGGCTGGATCAGTCAAGCTAAGCAGCGCCTTGCCTCCTTCAAAGACTTGCGGAAAGATCGCAGAAAAGGCGGCCGCCACTTCATCAAAGGCTTGTTTAAAACGACTTTTAGCTTCAGCATCCATTTCATCCATACTTTGAACTAATTGCGCTTTTGCCTCTAAAAGGTCGGCTTGCTGTTGTGTCAAGAATTCATAACGCGTATTGATCCGTTCAAATTCACTGATCGCCCCTAAATTGACTTCACCTAACTCTTCGATCCCTAACTTCAAAAGATGGACTTTATTTTTGACAAATTCTAGATCTGTTGCTTGATTCTCTTGTTTAGCCATTTCATAACTCAAGCCATAGTTTTGAGCTAATTCATCTAAGTCACGCGCTAGATCTGCTTTAAAACTTCCTAATTGTGCCTTGATATCGCTCTTTTCATCCAGACTAGCCTGACGCAATTCATTTGCCCGTTTCAATTCTTGTTGTGCATTTTTAAGGCGTACTGCTAAATCTTGACGTTTTTGTTTTTGAGCTGTGATCGCTTGCTCAAGCTCTTCATAACGCTGTTCGACAGCTTGACGTTTAGCTTCGATATCAGTATCGCGCACCTGATTTTGTTTTTGATTTTCTTTGATCTCAGATATCTTAGATTGCGCTTTTGTGATCCGTGCATGAGTCTGCTCCAATTGCACTTGACTTTCTTTGACTTGAACTTGTAGCAATTGCGCTCTTTCTTTGGCGATCGCTTCTTTTTGCTTGAGTTCATTTAAAGTCGCTTGCTGTTTTGCTTGAGTCGCACTGGTATCTTTTTGTAAAGCTACGCGTAATTTGATCTCACTTTGCTTAGTTTCGATATCTTTTGTTAAAGTTGCTTGCTGTTCTACCAAAGCTTGATGCTTACTTTCATACTGACTTTGATCAGCCTCACTCATGCTAGCTATTACTTCTAGCTGTTTGACTTGATCAGCTTGATGTTCAACTTCAAGCTCGCAGCGTTCCAACTTCTTGAGTGCTTGTTGTTGGGCTTCTAATGCCTGTTGTTCGCTAGGCTTTAATGCCTCAAGTTCTTTAACTAGTTGTTCGACTTTTTCTTTAGTCTGACCGCCTTCAAATTCGATCTGCGATAGCTTTTGTTCCATCACAGTAATATCAGCCGCCAATTTTTCAACTTGTTGCTGCTGCTCTAGAAGACCAGTTCGCTGATTTCTATCTTGTCCCCCAGTCATCGAACCTCCAGCATTGATAACTTCACCTGCTAAAGTTACGATCTTGACACTATAATTGAGCTTTACAGCAAGCTTAGTAGCAGCATCTAGATCTTGCGCGATCACGATCGCCCCTAATAAATATTCGACAACAGGTTTATCCAAAGGATCGTATTGGACCAGATCTTTAGCAAGCCCGACAACACCCGCTTGTTGTTGGACCGCCTGTAAGTGACCTTGTGCTAAAAAACGTGGTTTGACAGTCGTACGGGGCAAAAATGTCGCCCGACCAGCTTTTTTCTTTGTCAAATAGTTGATCGCCGCTTTAGCACTTCTTTCATCGGTCACGATCACATTTTGTAGTTGTGCGCCTAATGCCACATCGATCGCTTTAGCTACTTGGGCTGGGACCTTGAGACGTTGGGCTACCGAACCTACTACACCTGTCAGATCAGCTTGTAAGATCGCTTTGACACCGTGATAATAACCAGCATAATTAGCTGCAATATTTTGCAACGATTCATGCTGAGCACGTGCCTTTTGCAAGATCTCACTTGCCTTGAGCCAGCGTCTTTGTTGGTCTTCTCGCAAACGTTGGGCGGTCGTTTGTTGTGTTTGAAAATCAAGCACTGTTGCTTGAACTTTGGCATACGCCGTCTTTGCTTCAGTTGCTTGCTTACTTGCGCTTGCCTGTTTTTCTTTGAGCGTGGCTAATTGCGCTTTAGCACTTGCGATCCGCTTTTGATCAGCTTGTTTTTGCTCTGAATTACGCTGATTTTCCTGTTCTAAATAGGCTAATTCATTTTTAGTCGAAACTTGTGCCTGCATTAGGTCAATCAGATCTTGGCGTAACTTTTCGACCTGATCAGCCAACGTCTCAGGATCATCGACCAATGCCGCCTGGATGTCTCGGATCTGCTTAATATATTTATTTTGCAAGGAAGCTGCTTTGGCTTGCTGTGTTGTCAATTCATCAACTTGTGCTTGTAATTTTGCAACCAAACTTTCATCGCGCTTGATATTTTCATTGAACTCCGCGAGCCGCTCGTTAAAGAGATCATCATCATGCTTTGAGATATCCTGACGCCCGATCAGTTTCTCACGTTGCCCCGTTAAAAGATTGAATTCTCTTTGATCTTCATCTAATTTTGCTTCTAATTTTGCTTGCTTATCTGCTAATTGTTGCGATTTTTGCTCTTGGAGCTCAGCATGCTTCGTATGGGTCGCCAGCAATTTTTCGATCTCGGAAAGTTTGGCTTCGATCTGTGCTTTATTTTTAGCACGTTGCTCGATCCCTAAGACTAACCGACTTTTCTCATAATGGTCAAATTCTTCTTTTTGAGCAACATAGTCTTTAGCTATACTTGCTTGTTCTTTTAAAGGTTCTCTTTGTTGCCGTAATTCGGTAATAATATCTGCTACCCGATCTAGATGATCCGTAGTTTCTGCTAATTCCTGTTGCGCCTTTTGCTTTTCTTTTTTGTACTTGACCACTCCGGCGACTTCTTCGATCAAAACACGCCGATCTTGAGGTTTACTGTTAAAGATAGCTTCAACTTTGCCCTGTGAGATGATCGAAAATGATTCCCGCCCCAAGCCAGTATCCATAAATAATTCTACAATGTCACGCAAACGAACTTTGGCATTGTTGATCAAAAAATCACTGTCACCATTCCGATAGATCTTACGCGAGATCACAACTTGATCAGCATTTAGATCTAAAAAATGGTCTGAGTTATCAAATTCTAATTCAACTTCGGCATGATTTAGCGGGGCCCTTGTCTGAGAACCTGCAAAAATAACATCTGGCATTTTCCCCCCACGTAGGCTCTTAGCAGATTGCTCCCCTAAAGCCCAACGTAAAGCTTCAATAATGTTACTTTTACCACTCCCATTTGGTCCAACGATCCCAGTCATACCATCTTGAAATTCGATCTTGGTCTTGTCAGCAAAGGATTTAAATCCGTTTAGAGTCAACGACTTTAACTTCATGCTGAATTTCTTCCCTTCAAATAAACTAATTTTTTTGGAGTGCTTTTAGTGCTTGGAAAGCCGCTTGTTGCTCAGCGGCTTTTTTTGACATCCCTTTTCCTTCACCGATCTTTTGCCCATCAGCATAAACTGCCATGGTGTATTCTTTTTCATTATCAGGACCATTTTCAGCAACTTTAACATAAGTGATCTTGCAGTCCCCATGTTGTTGCAATAGTTCTTGGAGTTCAGTTTTATGATCTAAGTAGTGATCAAACCAGCCGAGATCAAGCTTAGGAAAGACGACCCGACTGATAAAACTGACAACGACTGCTTTACCTTGATCAAGGTATAACGCCCCGATAAAAGCTTCAAAAATATCACAAAGTAATGATGCCCGATTACGTGCGTTGGCTTTTTCTTCACCCTTGCCTAAGCGGATATATTCATCAAAATGACATTCCTTAGCAAATTTGCTGAAACTATCTTCACAGACCATTGCTGCACGTAAACGTGAAAGTTTTCCTTCTGGCAAAGTAGGATAGCGTTTAAATAGGTATTCTGAGACGCAAAGTTGCATCACAGCATCACCTAAAAATTCGATCCTTTCGTAATATTTTAGTTTTTCACGTGGATGTTCGTTTACATAAGAAGCATGAGTAAAAGCTTCGTCAAGTAAAGCTGTATTTTTAAAATCAATGCCAAAATCATCCTTTAGCATTTGTGTTAGTCCAATTATCAAAATGATTCTCCTCACTTTATTAATGCATTATCCATTATAGCAAAAAAGACCAGCTTTGTTACAGCTGGCCTAAGATAATTCTATCCTTGATGTGAAGTGATATAATCTACAGCATCTTTAACTGTCACGATTTGTTCGGCGTCTTCGTCAGAAATTTCAGCACCAAAAGCATCTTCTAATTCCAAAACAAACTCCACCAGATCGATCGAATCAGCATCAAGATCTGTCTTAAAGTTTGTTTGTTCTGTCACTTTATCAGCTGAAACATCAAAGTGATCCTCAATAATTGTTGTGATTTTTGTAAAAATTTCGTTTTCTGTCATGGATATCAACCTCACCTATCCTAGTTTTTCGCAAACAAGTATATCATACTATTCAGCGTCTTTGCTATCTAAAACTTCTTTGGCTTGTTGGACTTGCCAGTATTTGGTAAAATTAGGCACCATTTCTTCATGAATCATAGTTCTGATCTGCTTTAATGTGTAATACACTGTCAGATCATCACTTGACCCATGAGCTTTAACGACCGGCGCTTTGACTCCAAGTAAGACTGCACCACCATATTGCGCCTGGTCCATTCGACCTTTGATGCTCTTTAAGTCATCTTTTAATAACAGTGCACCTAATTTGCCCTTAGCACCAGCATTAGCGATCGTGTCTTTTAACAAACTCATTACAGCTAGTGCAGTTCCTTCGATCGCTTTTAAAACAGCATTACCTGTGAAGCCATCTGCAACGACTACATCACAGACACCTTTCATCAGATCTTTAGACTCAACATTTCCGATAAAATTCAAATTTTCATCAGCTGCTAAAAGTTGGTAAGCTTCTTGCGTTACTTTACTTCCCTTATGTGATTCAGTCCCATTATTCAATAGCCCGATCCGTGGTGCTTTGATCCCTCGAACGTTGCTAGCATAATACGTCCCTAAAAGAGCATACTGATAAAGGTGCTCTGGTTTACTATCTGCATTAGCCCCACTATCAAGTAAGTTAAATGCTCCATCCTGCCCTGAAACAACAGGCAATGTCGATAACAAGCCTGGGCGCGTGATCCCCTTGATCCGACCGACTAGTAAAAGTCCCGCTGTCAAAAGAGCTCCCGTGTTACCACAAGAAAACAGCGCATCGGCTTCTTTAGCCTTGACCGCATTAGCTGCTACGACCAAAGACGAATCTTTCTTACGTCGGATCGCCCTGACCGGTTCATCATTCATATCGATCACTTCAGTCGTGTTAACGATCGTGATCCGAGTTGGATCAGTTATATATTGCTCGATCGCGGTCTTATCACCATATAAAATAAGTTCTAGGTCGCTAAATTCATCGCGTGCTTTGAGCGCACCCTTAACAACACTTTCGGGTGCATTGTCGCCCCCCATTGCATCGATCGCAATTTTCATTTCATACATCCTCTCTTTAGTCAAAACTAGTAAAATAAGTAAGCTCTTGATTCAAATAACGCATCAAACCTGCATTTTCCTGGCGATAACGGAATTTTTCGTCAGTCAAAAGTTTAGCCACTTCTAATTGCGCTACTTGTAAAATATTGAAATCACTTACTGGATCACCGATCTTAAAATCTGGCAGACCTGACTGTTTCTTACCTAAAACATCCCCTGGCCCCCGTAGTTCTAGATCTTTTTGCGCGATCACAAAACCATCTGTCGTTTCGACCATTGTTTTCATTCTTTCGATCCCATACTCACTCTTAGGATCAGCTACCAATAAACAATACGATTGCTTACTGCCCCGTCCGACACGACCACGCAATTGATGTAACTGCGCTAAGCCAAAGCGGTCAGCATCTAAGATCACCATGACCGTTGCATTGGGAACATCGACCCCAACTTCGATCACTGTCGTCGAGACTAAAATATCTAGCTCACCTGCTTTAAAATGATCCATTACTTCATCTTTTTGTTCAGACGTCAGCTGACCATGTAATAGTCCCACCTCATAACGCCCTGCATAGTGAGCCTTTAACTTTTCATAGATCTCCGTAGCATTTTGAAGATCTAACATTTCTGACTCAGCGATCAATGGTGAGATCACATAAGCTTGTGAACCATTTTGCAACTGTTGTTCCATAAAGTCAAGTGCTTGCGTGAATTGCTTTTGGCGTAACCAATTTGTTTTGATCGTTTGCCGTCCCTTAGGTAGTTCATCAATTATCGAAACATCCATCTCACCGTAAGTCGTGATCGCTAGTGTCCGTGGGATCGGGGTCGCTGTCATTGCTAAGGCATCAGGGAAATCCCCTTTTTGGCGTAAAGCTTGACGCTGACCGACCCCAAAACGATGCTGTTCATCAGTAACAACTAAGCCCAACTTTTTAAAGTTGACATTGTCTTGGATCACTGCATGTGTCCCGATCAACAAATTTATCTCCCCACTGGTTAAATTATCCAACAAGGTCTGCTTTGCTTTTTGATTGCGAGTTACACTACTAGTCAATAAAGCTACATTGACCTCTGATATAGTTTCAAATAATTGGGCTAACTTTTGGGCATGCTGTTGCGCTAAGATCTCAGTTGGTGCCATCAAGACCGTTTGATATCCTGCTGTGATAGCAGCATACATAGCTAAAGCCGCAACGACCGTTTTTCCTGAACCCACATCCCCCTGTAAGAGACGATTCATGTGTTCTGGCCGATGTAGATCCCGACAGATCTCGTTAACGACTCGTTTTTGAGCACCTGTCAGTTCAAAAGGTAACTGTTTGATAAATTGACGCAATTTATCGTTATCATATTTGATAATGATCCCGTTTTCTTTACGATGTTTTTGCTTAAGCAGTTGGATCCGTAATTGAAATTTGAAAAATTCTTCAAAGATCGCTGAGCGCCGAGCTGCTTTTCCTTGAGCCAAAGTCACTGGAAAATGCATATCATGGATCATTTGGCTACGTGTTTCTAACCGAAATTTTTGGCGCAAACTATCAGGAACGATATCAAATATCAAATCATGATAGTTTGCATAGGCTAGTGAAACAAGATCTTTGATCGTCTTAGCCGTGATCTCCTTTGAAGCCCGATAAACACCAGCTAGATCTTCATCTTTAGCCTGATACATCACTTTCATCCCAGTCAGGCTCTGCCGTCGCTGATCATACTTACCATAGACCGCGACCTCTTGACCAGTACTCAATCGTTTAGCTAAATAACCTTGATTAAAAAAAGTCACTTTAACTAGGTCATTTTCGACCAACAAGCCAAAATTCAACCGCGTTTTAGCCCGGCCAAAATGAGAAACGACTGGTGGCGCAGCAATGACACCCTTTAAGACGACTTTTTCTCCATCAGCCACATCACTTAGCTGCTTGACTGTCAGATCCTCATAGCGAAATGGATAATATGTCAATAGATCTTCGATCGTATTTATCCCTAATTTGTTCAATGCCTGTAATTTTTTTGGACCCACGCCCTTCAACACTGCAGGTGAGTCCGTCAATGCTCGTGCCATAAATAATCCCCCTCAAACAAATAAATTCTAACTTCTATGCGCGCTAGAAGTTAGAATTTATCGTGCATTATTCGACTGAGATCAAGTATGGATAAACTGGCTGGTCACCTTCATGGATCTCAATTTCGATCTCAGGATCTAATTCTTCAAGCTGAGCTGCAATTTCATTTGCTTGTTCTTTTGAACCATCTTGACCATAGATGATCGTTACGATCTCACTATCTTCGTCTAACATCACCTTAGCCATCTCGATCGCAGCTTGTTCACAAGTTGGTTGCGTGACCACGATCTTACCATCAACGATCCCCATGTAATCATCTTTCTTGATCGGACGCCCTTCGATCGTTGTATCACGTACCGCGACCGTAACTTGCCCTGAAAGAACTGCATCCATTTCTTCAGTCATCGCTTCGGTATTTTCTTCGATCGAAGCCGCATCATTAAAGCCAAGCATCGCACTCATACCTTGAGCGATCGTCTTACTCAAAACTACAGCAACTTGAGCCTCGGCTACTTCAGCTGCTTGTTGCGCTGCTAAAAAGATATTCTTATTATTTGGTAAGATGATCACTTTCTTAGCATTAGTCTGTTCGATCGCCTCAACGATATCTTTAGTACTTGGATTCATCGTTTGACCACCGTTGATGATATGCGTTACACCCAAGTTTTTGAAGATATTAGCGATCCCTTCACCCGAAGCGATCGCGATCACACCGTATTCTTTTTGAACTTCTGGAGTAGCAGGAATATTAGGTGTTGGCATTTCATCATCTTTTTCCAAGATCGTTTCATGTTGTAAACGCATGTTATCGACTTTGACTTTGATCAAAGAACCAAATTCCTGACCATAAGATAACACCTTACCTGGATGCTCTGTATGGACGTGAACTTTAACAACTTCATCATCGGCAATAACGAGTAATGAATCCCCGATCTGCGATAGATGGTTTCGGAATTCATCATAATCAAATTCCTTGTCAACTAAGCGACCTGCCCCTAAACGGACCATGATCTCAGTACAGTAACCAAATTCGATATCTTCAGTATGCAATTGGCTTTGGGCACTCTTATGGTGTTCTGCATTGACCATTTCATCCATTTCGATCGGACTTGGTGTATGAACTTCATCTTCTTGGCGTTCATTACCAGCTAAAGCATCATAAAATCCTTGATAGACAAAAGTTAGTCCTTGACCACCAGAATCAACAACTCCAACTTCTTTTAACACAGGTAAAAGATCTGGAGTTGTTTGTAATGCAGCATCTGCAGCTTCATAAGTCGCTTTCATAACTTCGACGATATCAGTAGTTTGCGCAGCTGTTTTTTTAGCTGCTTCAGCCGCCTTCCGTGCTACCGTTAAGATCGTACCTTCTTGTGGTTTCATAACCGCTTTATAAGCCGTTTCGACCCCGCCTTGAAGTGCTGTAGCAAGCTCAGTCGCACTCAAAGTTTCTTTTTGCGTAATACTCTTTGAAAAGCCTCGGAAAACTTGGGATAAAATAACACCCGAGTTACCACGTGCCCCCATCAACAGACCCTTAGCTAATGCATTGGCTAATTCCCCAACATTACTTGAAGTTGACTCGGCAACATATTTTTCACCGCTCGCAAAGGAAAGACTCATATTTGTTCCTGTATCCCCATCGGGCACTGGAAACACATTCAATGAATTGATAAATTCTGCATTATTAGTCAATCTTTTCGAACTGACCAGAATCATTTTACGAAATTCTGTTTCAGTAATATTCTCCACTTTCAAGTTACTAACTCCTCCTTGGTTATTTCGTGGTACTAATCGTTGATAACACGTACACCTTGAACGATAACATTCACAGATTCAGCGGTAATGCCTAACATTGAATCTAAATTGTACTTAACTTTATCTTGTACATTGCGGCAAACTTCTGAGATCTTTGTACCATAACCGACAATAATATACACATCCACAGCGATGCCTTCATCTTCTTGACGAATCACAACACCTTTAGAGTAATTGTCACGCTTTAAAATTTCATTCAAATTGTCTCGAATCTGGTTTTTGCTGGCCATACCAACGATCCCGAAAATTTCAGTTGCGGCTCCACCAACAACAGTTGCGATCACTTCATTGCTGATATCGATATTTCCAAATTGATTTTGAATTTTAACAGCCATTCTATACAGCCTCCTTAACTATTAAGACAATTCCCTTTTCCAATAAAATGGAAAAGAAATATCAAATCGATGTTCAGTTGTTCACTGCTCGATCAATACTTGTCCTTTCATTATACCATGTTTATCGCAATTGCCCAAAAACTGTTGGTCATTTTATCTTTTTTGCCCTTTAAATGCTGGCATTTCCCCTGTTTGATTGCCAAAATTGGTTTAGATAAAAATTTAATTTTTGAAAAACCTTATATTTTAGGCATTTATAGCTGTCAAGCAAAATTACTTTATAGAAAACTATTGCAATCGCGCGCTATCTATGATAATTTTATTTAGTGAATGAGCAAGACCCCTTGCTCCTTAATTCGAGATAAGGGAGGATATAATCATGGCTAAAGATTTTGTAACTGGTCGTAAGACAACTTTTGGTAAGAAGCGTTCCCATGCTTTGAACCAAACAAACCGTAGCTGGAAGCCAAACTTGCAAAAGGTACGCATCTTGGTTGACGGCAAGCCTAAGAAAGTATGGGTTTCAGCTCGTGCTTTGAAATCTGGTAAAGTTACACGCGTCTAATCGAGGCGTTTACAGGCCCCAACTTGAGGGCTTTTTATTTTACCTCAAAAATATATAAAACTCCCCGTGGGTAGCACTAGGCTATTTACGGGGAGTTTTTACTTACTCAACGATATAAACTTCTTTCCAATTATTAGTAGCACCTGCCGAATTTTGGATCAAACCTTTGACAGTCACATTGGTCAATTGTGGTACATTAGTTTGATAAAGTGGGGCCACGCCTTGTTGTTCACTTAAAACTTTAGATGCTTGGATCAGATCAGCAAAACGCTTAGCTTTATCACTCGCATCAGTCGTCTTAGAGGCTTCGATCAAACGGTCGTATTCCGCATTTTCCCACTTACCAAAGTTATAAGAATTATCTTTAGTAAAAAGATCTAAGAAACTGATCGGATCGGCAAAATCGGCCGACCAACCACTTAACTGGACATCAAAGTCGCCTTTTTCACCGCGGGCGATCCGTGTTTTCAACGGAACACTTTGCACTGAAACTTTAACATCAGATAAATTTTCTTCCAACTGACTTTGGATAAATTCAGCCACTTTCTTTGAAACATCGTCATCACTACTCATTAAAGTAAATGACAATTTATCTTGACCTAATTCAGCCAAACCTTCTTTTAATAATTCCTTGGCTTTTTTCTTGTCATAGCTGACGCCAACTGTGGTTTTAGCCGCTTGTGCAAAGTCTTGGCCTTTGTATTGGGCTAGACCTTGAGAAACGATCCCTAGGCTTGGTTGAGAACCACCACCAACAATATTTTTAGCTAATTCTTGCCGATCGACTGCATAGGATAGTGCTTGGCGGATCTTTAAATTCTTAAAACTTTCCTTTGTCTGGTTGAATTCTAGATAGGTAGTCCGTGCTTGCTTTAAGGCACTATATGCTGGATCTTTTGCCAATTGCTTAGCTTGTTCATTGCTCAAAGTCGTGTAGTCGAGCTGTTTACTTTGATAGAGATTATACGATGTCGTCGTGCTCTTATTGACCTTAAAGTTGATCGTTTCGAGTTTGACTTTCTTTTTATCCCAATAATTTGGATTCTTATTTAGTTTCCAATTCAAGTTAGAACCAGTCCACCCCTCAACTACGAACGGTCCATTATAGACCATTGTTTTAGCTGAAGTTCCATACTCGTCACCAAATTTTTCGACTGCTTTTTGATTTTGTGGTAAGAATGGTTCAAAACCTAATAATAATTTGAAATACGGGATCGGTTTCTCCAAAGTCACCACTAACGTATGCTCATCTTTAGCTGTGATCCCCAAAGTTTCAGGTTTAGCTTCCCCTTTGATGATCGCATCAGCATTTTTGACTCCACTATAGAGATAAGCGTACGGTGAAGCTGTTTTTTGGTCAACAGTTCGGCGCCAACCATAAACAAAATCATGCGCTGTCACCTTATCTCCATTAGACCATTTGCCATTTTTTCTTAATTTAAAAGTATATGTCAAATTATCATCTGAGACCTCTGTTTGTGTCGCTAATCCTGGTTCGATCTTGCTATTTTTCCCTAAACGATATAAACCTTCCATCGAGTTATTGATGATATCCCCACTATAGGCATCCGAGACCTTCGAGGGATCAAGTGTGGCCAGTTCAGCCAAATAACTCCAATTCAAGACTTGTTTTGACGCTACCTGCCCCGTAGAATTTGCTTTTTGCTTACTTGAGCACGCTGTCACTAATAAACCTGTAGCAGCTAAAGCTAATGCTCCAGTCATCAATCGTTTAAAATTCATAGTACTCCCCCTCATGCTATGTATTGTTTAAGTATTAATTAATGTTTCATTAATTTTAATTTAAAACAAATCAAAAAGCAATATTTTTTCAAAAAAATATGATCGCCAAATTATTGGCGACCATTATTTCTTTGATCATCTTTACTTTGAATAACACACAATACACCACTATCAAAACTAAAACTAGCACTTTCGCCAACAAATTCATTGCTGACATATGCAGTCGGTAATGAAAGATCTTGCTCAAACAATTGATATTTTTCATCGGGGAGTGTCAGCTTAGTTACTGGTGTCAGCGAAATAAATGAGAGATAACTCATTTCCTCTAACTTAGTTAATGTATAACTTCCAGGTAAATAAAAACGAATTTCATTTTGACAGTCTTTGAAACAAACTTTGGGTACAAACGTCGGAAAATCTAACCGCAAAACACTAAATAAATTAGCCAAAAAATGATCGCTTCGTCCCCCAGTAGCCCCATAGACTATGATCTGCTCTGGATGATACCGGCGTTCGATCTCTAATAAGGCTACTTCGGTATCAGTATAGTCTTTTTTTGCTGGTAAACTACAGATAGCTTGACTGGTTTCTTTGACTAATTTAACTTGTTCTTCAGTAGCAGAGTCAAAATCACCAACAGCTAATAAAGGTTTGATCTTTGCTTGACACAAGCGGACTGCTCCCATATCTGCTCCGACCCATCGTTCATTTTTTTTAGCTTGCAAAAGCCCTGGTGGCAAATACTCCACTGGACCTCCGACTAATAAGTTCAACTGCATCCTATTTAGCAGCTTCTTTTAACGCTGCGATCTGCATTGCTGGATCTTTTGCGTTAAAAACATATGAACCAGCAACTGCAACTGTTGCTCCCGCGCAAGCAACTTCTTTGATCGTTTCAGCATTGATCCCACCATCGACTTCGATCTCAAAGTCAAGTCCATGTTCTTTTTTATAAGCTGCCACTTCAGCTACCTTGGCTACTGTTTCAGGGATAAAAGCTTGGCCACCAAAACCTGGATCGACTGTCATGATCAACACTTGATCGACTAGCGGTAAAATCTCAGCTGCTACCATAACTGGAGTCCCTGGATTTAAAACAACTTCTGCTTTTAGACCACTAGCTTTGATCTGACTCAAGACCCGATGGATATGCGGTGTTGCTTCTAAATGGACCCCAACGATATCAGCTCCTGCTTGTTTTAAGTCAGTAATATATTTTTCTGGCTCATCGACCATCATATGACAATCAAAAACCAGCTTTGAATGCTTACGCAAAGCCTTTACTACATTAGCCCCAAACGTTAAGTTATCGACAAAATGACCATCCATTATGTCAATGTGTAAATACTCAGCTCCTGCCTGTTCTACAACAGAAACATCATCTTTTAAGTTTGCAAAATCTGCACTTAAAATTGAAGGTGCAATTTTCATATTAAATTCCTCCATTATCTATATTTAGGTTTTTGATTTATGATCATATCGTGGAACAACTGATAATTAGCATAGCGACTAGACATGATCTCACCTGACTCTACCGCTGCCTTGACTGCACATTTAGGTTCGTTGATATGCAAACATCCCCTAAATTTACATTCAGCTTGATAAGCTACAAGATCTGGAAAAAGTGCTGGGAGTTGTTCTTTAGTGATCTCTAATAATTCAAAGGATGAAAAACCAGGCGTATCGGCTAATAAGTTATCTCCGATCGGCAAAAGAGAAACTTTACGTGTCGTATGTCGTCCACGACTCAAAGCTTTAGAGATCTCGCCAGTTGCTAGCTTCAAAGTTGGCTCTAGCTGATTCAAAAGCGTTGACTTCCCCGCACCAGTTTGTCCCATCACAACGATGACTTGATGATGGAGTTTTGCTAGCATCGTCTTTAACGTCTCTAAGCGAGCTGGCAAGCCTCCCCGATAAACCGGATAAAACTTGGCATAGTAGTTTAAGATCGGATCAAGTTCTGCTTTCTTTTCTTCAGTGAGAAGATCATATTTTGAGAAATACAAAACTGGTGAGACATCATTTGCTTCTAACATCGCTAACTGACGGTCAAGTAAATTACTGGAAAAATCGGGCTGAATACAAGCTGTGACTACAATAGCCGTGTCCAAATTGGCCATTGGTGGTCTGACCAACTGGTTTTTTCGCGGATAGATCTCTAAAATATAGCCTTCATCAGCTTTTTGCGCCTTAAACTCTACCCAATCTCCCACTAGCGGAGTTTGCTTTTTTTTACGAAAATTTCCCCGTGCTCTAGTTCGATACTCTATACCATCAGTAGTAACTACATCATAGTAGCCACTCAAAGATTGTCTGATCTGTCCTTTTGTCAATTACTCTATCACCTTTCATTTCTATTCTACTTCATAATTGTAGGGACTATTTTCATTCTTCCTACCCAAAGTTATCTCTAAAACATCACCTTCATGCAAAGGCGTCCCTACTGCTGGCTCTTGGGCGATCACAAACGTCGCTTTTTTCTTTGAACTTGATGCTTTTTTCACAACTAACTCTAAGCCACATTCCCTTGCGTATTCCTTAGCTTCACTCAAAGTATAGCCGGTTAGATCGATCATTCCCTCAAAGTTTTGTCCTTGGCTGACTGTAAATGTTACTGTTGTTTTTGCAAATGCAACTTTCTTTTTAGGTGAGATCGATTGAGCGATTATTTCACCACTTGCTACACTATCTGAATACTGTTTCTCTTGTTTGACCGTGACCCCTTGAGCTTTCAACTTACGCTTAACATCACTAAAATCACGGCCACGATAATCTCCAAAAGCTTTTTTAGGCAGACCTTTAGATAAGATCAAGTCGATCTTAGTGCGCTGTTTGACTGTGGTTCCCTTACTTGGAGAAGTAAAGGTCACACAGCCTGCATCATAGCGAGCATCATATTGATAAGTCACTTTGCCTAGACTCAAACGTTGACTTTCCAATAGCTGAACAGCTTCTTTTTTATGCATCCCCTTTAAATCAGGGACCGATACATCTTTTGGGAGTGTATAAATAAGCGCCCCTAGAACCACTAATATCGATAAGATCATTAGCAGCCAAATTTTCAACCGTTTAGGAGTTTTTTTCACTGCTTTTTTAGGTTCTGGTGTAATTTGTATCGTCTTAGTTAAGTTTTTATCTTCACGAGCTACCTCATCATAAAAATTAGGTAAGATCTTAGTCTCTTCTTCCACATGTGTCCGCGGACGCCACTGTTGCTCAGCTGCTCGTTTTTCATCTAAACAAGTTGCTAGATCAGCTTGCATCTCCTCTACATTTTGATAACGATCAGTGCAGTCTTTAGCCGTAGCATGTAAAACGATATTTTCTAAGGCTTGCGGGATATCTTGCTTAAACGAGCGGGGGGCTGGCATCTGACTGCGATAATGTTTCAATGCGATCGAAACAGCTGTTTCACCATCATATGGAACGCGACCCGTCAACATTTCAAATAAAATGATCCCTAATGAATAAATATCAGATTGTTGAGTTATCATGCTACCACGTGCTTGCTCGGGGGAAATATAATGAACTGATCCCATCAGCGTATTCGTCTTAGTCATGGTTTCTTCGGCTAGGGCGATCGCGATCCCAAAATCAGTTATTTTAACATTTCCCGCTTCATCTAATAAGATATTTTGGGGCTTTAGATCGCGGTGGATGATCCCATGACTATGTGCTTCTTTTACTGCTGACAAGATCTGCTCCATGATCTCGATCACTTTAGCATAGGCCAACGGTTTGTACTTTTCGATATAGCGCTTGAGATCCATCCCTTTAACATATTCCATTACCAAATATTGCATGCCATGATCTTCACCAACATCGAAAATATCAACGATATGTGGATCATCGAGCTCGATCAACGAATTAGCTTCACGTTGAAATCGCCTGATCGCAGCTTTATCGTCGCTTAGATCTAAACGCAAGAGCTTGACTGCCACCTCACGTTCTAAGATCAGATCGTAAGCTAGGTAAACATTAGCCATGCCACCTTCGCCTAAAGAGCGGATGATGCGGTAGCGACCATTGATCGCATAACCGGCTCTCATTTTTCATCGTCCTCCTCGTCTGACCAAATTATCAAAACTGTGATATTATCCGAGCCTCCAGCTAAGTTAGCTTGCTCAATTAGTTTTTCAGCTTTTTCTTGCAAAGAAAGCGCTGGTAACTCTAAGATCTGTTTGATCTTTTCATCATCTAACATGTTCGTCAAACCATCCGAACAGAGTAAATACATATCAGTCGGCAATAACTTCAAAATGCTCGAATCGATCTTAGCTTGTTTAGAGACACCTAACGTCCGTGTAATAATATTCTTGTGCGGATGATGCTTAGCTTCTTCTTTACTGATCTCACCACGCTTGACCAACTCATTGACATAAGAATGATCTTCTGTGATCTGCTCAAATTTACCTGCATGTAACAAGTATGCTCGACTATCACCGATATTTGAGATCGCGATCTGGTCGTTAAAGATCATCGCACATACAAGTGTCGTTCCCATTCCAGCTAGATCTTGATACTGATCAGCTCGCTTCAAGATACTATTATTTTCAACGATCACTTGATCTTCAAGCCATTTTATCGCTGCTGTTGCATCACTTAATTCTGTCTGTTCAAATAAGTAGCCAAGATGAGAAACTGCCATTTCAGAAGCAACTTCTCCACCTAAATGCCCACCTAAGCCATCTGCCACGATCGCAAAGCTAAAACCAGCTTTATTTTTAAATGTTGCAACGCGGTCTTCATTGACTTGTCGGACTTGGCCCACATCACTCGTATATGCGATCTTCATCTGTTACACCTCAGTTCTTTTAACTAATGTTGCAATATAAAATCCATCCGATAAGTAATCATCAGGATAGATCGTCAAGCCCAGTTCTTTTCGATCTGCTTTGAGCTCAAAGGCCGTTTTTGTTTTGAGCTGCTCAAATTCTGGGTGAGCTTTTAGAAACGCCGAGACAGTTTGTTGATTTTCACTGTCTAAGATCGTACAGGTACTATATGTCAGCGTACCTCCAACTTTTAGTAACGGCGCCACCGCATCTAAAATGCTAACTTGGATCTGGTGAAGGTCTAGTGAGTCTTGATATTTTTTCTCATACTTGACCTCAGGCTTACGCCGTAATAGACCGATCCCGGAACAAGGAGCATCTACTAGTATTTTATCAAAACTTGCTTTTGCGAACTCTTCGGACGCCTTGCGTGCATCCAGTTGTAAAGCCCTCACTTGTGCTTTAACATGGGCCCGGAGCGCATTTTGCTCTATCAAAGCCACTTTATGCTTATGGATATCTAGACTAGTGACTTGTCCGGTCTCTAACTGGGCAGCGATCTGTGTGGTTTTTCCACCTGGGGCTGCACAAGCATCTAAAACTTGATCATCTGCTTTGAGCGCCATCGATTCAACTGCCAACATCGCACTTTCATCTTGCACGATCGCTTGACCGGCTTTAAAAGCTTCTGTCGCTGGAATAAAGCCAGTGTTGACTTGCAAAGCTAACGGTGTGACTGAACTTTTAGCCACTTCAAGTTTTTCAGCCTCTAACTGTTCTGTTAACGCCTTAGCTGTCGTCACTTTAGTATTGACACGGATCGTTTGTTTTGGAGCTTGATTGACCGTTTCTAAGATACTTTTAGTTTTGGCTACACCGACCTCTTTTTGCAATTGTTCGACCAACCACCGCGGTGTACTAGTTGCAATGCTCAAAGCTTCGATCGGATCAGTGATCGCATCTAAGCTCGGTAAGCCTTGGCGATCGATCGCATGCAAGATCCCGGTAACAAACTTCCGGACCCCGGCATGACCTTTAACTTTAGCGATCTCGATCGTTTCATTAAAGATCGCACGTTTAGGAATATTATCCAAATATATCTGTTGATAAAGTGCCGTTAAAAATAGTTGTTTGACCCAACTTTGTAATTTATTTGGTCGTTTGATAAAAGGCTTTAAATAATATTCCAAAGTAAGCTTATGTTGGATCACACCATAGACGATGTTAGTCAATAAATGTGCATCCCGCTTTGACAATTCGTTTTGCTTGATCGTTTGGTTGAGTGCTAAATTTGAATACGCACCTTGCTTTTCGACTTTTTCAAGCAATTCAACCGCTAAATAACGCGGTGTCTTATTTATCTTCTTTGCCATCTGAAATTACCTTTTGCCCTACTTTTAATCCTTGACCGACACCATTTAAATAATCGGTGATCTTTAATTTAGGTTTACCTGCTGGTTGTAAAATTTTGACACTATAAGTCGTATTTTCAGCAGCAGCTAAGATCAGTTCATGTTTTGAAACTTCGACTACCGTTCCAGCTTCAAACTCAGTTGTTTGCGCTAGTGGTTCGATCTCCCATAACTTAGTTCGTTTGCCTTTAAAATCAGCAAAGTAAGCGCCTGGAGCTGGTCGTAATGCCCGGATCTTCCAATCAAGTTCTTTAGCCGTCAGCTCTAAACTCAAACTCTCTTCTGCCGGTTTGATCGTTGGTGAAAAGACGACTTTTGATTCATCTTGTTCAACTGGTTTGATCTCACCTGCGATCAAATGTGGTAGCATTTCTAGTAAAGTATCGCGCCCTAAGAGACTCATCTTTTCAAAGATCGAAGCTGTATCATCTTTTGGTCCGATCGGCATCTCTTTTTGAGCTAACATTGCACCAGCATCCATCTGTTTGACCATATAGATGATCGTGACACCTGTCTTATCATCTCCATTCATGATCGCATACTGTACTGGAGCTCCACCACGGTATTTAGGCAATAGTGAGCCGTGAACATTGATCGCACCGATCTTGGCTGCTTGGATCAATTTAGTAGGTAAAAATTGACCAAAAGCGGCTGTAACGATCAGATCTGGTTGTAGTTCGATGATCTCTTGCATCTCAGGACTACCTGAGATCTTTTCTGGTTGTAAAACCTTGATCCCATGTTTTAAAGCCATTTCTTTGACTGGTGAAGCCGTTAAAACTCGTTTACGTCCTGTATAACGATCTGGTTGGGTCACAACGGCTTTTACATCATATCCATTGGTCACTAGACCTTCTAAGATGGGGGCAGCAAATTGTGGCGTTCCCATAAATACTACTGATGTCATTTCACTTATCATCCTCTTTACTTAACATTATAAAAAATTGACAGGTTCACGATCGATCACGACCATGAGCCCTTTTTTCTCACCGCTTTGGCTTTGTAAGAGCAGTTCTTGTAGATACTTTTCCAAAGCGGGTTCTTGTTTATATTTTATCACTAATTGGTAATAAAACCGATTCTTGATCTTTAAGATCGAACTTGGCGTTGGACCTAAAACTAGTGCTTGTGGACTCAAGCATTGAGCGAGTCCTTTTTTGATCGCAAAGCTTTCTTTAGCGGCTTCTGCCTCACTTTTAGCACTAACTGTGATCTTGATCGTATAGTAATACGGTGGGTAATTATTCAAATGGCGCAAATTCATCTCGTAAAAGAAAAATTGCTCATAATCTTGCCGACAAGCTAGTTGGATCGCATAATGCTCTGGATTATAAGTCTGAATAACTACTTGGCCAGTCTTATCAGCCCGTCCAGCCCGTCCACTTACCTGTGTCAAAAGTTGAAACGTCCGTTCACTCGAACGATAATCTGGCAAACTCAAAGCCGTGTCAGCATTTAAAACACCAACTAAAGTCACATCGGGGAAGTCTAACCCTTTAGCGATCATTTGCGTTCCTAATAAAATATCAGCCTCATGCGCCCCAAATTTAGCTAATAACCGTTCGTGTGCGCCCTTTTTACGGGTCGTATCAACGTCCATCCGCAAGATCTTTGCTTCAGGTAACAACTTTTCTAACTCCTCTTGGACTTTTTGAGTTCCGGTCCCATAGTAACGGATCTTTTGACTATCACAACTTGGACAGCGCTTTGGGATCGCTTCTTCATGGCCACAATAATGGCACTTCATCGAGTGCGTATCCATGTGTAAAGTCAACGAAACATCACAATTCGGACACTTCAAGACAAAGCCACAATCACGACACAAAACAAACGACGAATACCCCCGTCGATTCAACATCAAGACGACTTGTTCTTTTCTGGCCAAACGTTTAGTGATCTGATCAAGTAGTATCTGCGAAAAATCTGGAGCGGGTGCAGTCTTAACCGCTTCACGCATATCGACTAAAGTGACCTGTGGTAAAGAGCTACCATTGATCCGTTTAGTTAAATTCAATTGTTGATAAACACCCTTTTTTGCGCGCGCTCGTGTCGCTAGATCTGGCGTTGCCGAACCTAAAACTACGGGGCAATTATGATATTTTCCACGCCAAAGCGCTACATCCCGTGCTTGATAACGTGGCATATCTTCTTGTTTATAACTTGCTTCATGCTCTTCATCGATAATGATCAACCCCAGATCATCTAAAGGTGCAAAAATAGCCGAACGCGCACCAACTACGACTTTGGCTTCCTTGCGCTCGATCCGGCGCCATTCATCGTAACGTTCACCGTCTGATAACGCACTATGCAACATCGCAACCTCTTTGCCGAAACGCTCTTTGACTCTTTGGACCATTTGTGGCGTCAATGATATTTCTGGCACGAGCATCAAAGCCGAACATCCCTGACTTAACGCATGAGCGATCGTTTGAAGATAAACCTCAGTCTTACCACTGCCAGTCACACCTTCCAATAAAAATGTAGTTGCATTTTTAGCTGTTATCGCTTGGTCGATCTGTTCGACTGCTCGCTGTTGTTCAGCCGTTAATTGCTTAGGCGTGGTTGCTTGGAGCATTTTATCACCATAAGGATCACGATAGCGTTCTTGCTTGGCTAACTTTAGCCATCCTTGCTGAGCCGCTTTTTTTAATTGACTTAGACTGAGCTGTAAACTTGCTTGCAGCTTTGTTTGCAAAAACTTTTGGTGCGAATTTTGATATAAAAATTCTAACAACTCCAATTGCTTATGCGCGTTTTTCCGCACTTTAGCTTTGAATTGAGCATAGTTTTTTTCATCAACTAGCGAAGTCACCACTCCGACTAGCTTGGCTTTGGCTCGATCTTTAACATGATAGACCACTTCTAAATGCCCAGCTTGGCGCATTTGTGCCAACTTATTCAATTGTTGGGCCGATAATTTACTTTCATCAAATTCGATCTCTGACTTTCCGGCAAAAAGCGAGTTCAATTCTTGGGGTAATTCATCAGCTGAAAGCAAACGTAAACTCTTGGAATAACTTGCACGCATAGCATTTGGTAACATCACTTGTAGACAACGGATCTTAAAGGAAAATGTCTTTTGGGCTAACCAATCGGCTAATTGCAAAGCTTCATTATTCAAGACCGGAGCTAGATCCATTAAACTTGTAACTTGCTTAGGTGCGATAGTAAGCCCATATTCGTCAGTTAGACCGACGATAAAACCTTGGATCTGGCGTTCTCCCTTACCAAAAGGGACGATCACTCGCATGCCTACCTGAGCTTGAGCTTGTAATGCTTGAGGTAACTCATACGTATATGGGCGATTAGTCTGCATAGCGGGCACATCAACAATAACTTGCGCATAACGTGCCATCAGCACTCACCTCGTAACTGCAAAGCAAAACTCAAGATCAGGTCAGCTAATTGCGTCTTTTTTAGCTTACCAGTAGCTTTAGGTGAGTTTTTGCTTGTCAACAGCCAGGCTTCGTTGTCGTCAGCACCAAAACCGATATCTTTTCGCGAAACATCATTTGCAACTAAGAGATCTGCATTTTTTTGCTGTAATTTTTTAGTTGCATAGTGCAAAAGATCGGTCGTTTCAGCTGCAAAACCAACTAATATTTGATCACGCTTTAATTCGCCCAATCGCTTTAAAATATCCGGATTTTTTACCAGCTCTAACTGCCATGTTTCAGCATTTTTCTTGATCTTTTGTTCTGCAACTGTTTTAACTCGATAGTCCGCCACTGCTGCTGCCATGATCACAATATCTTGATCGGCATAATGGGTGAGCATCGCTTTTTCTAATTCCGCAGTAGTCTGGACCTCATATGTCGTGACGCCTACTGGTGGTGTTAGTTTAGTCGGGCCAGTGACCAAGATAACTTCTGCACCTCGCACTAAAGCGCGTTTAGCTAAAGCATATCCCATTTTTCCACTCGAACGGTTGGCGATATATCTGACCGGATCGATTGCTTCTCGGGTCCCACCTGCACTTATCAAAACTTTTTTTCCTTTAAGATCTTGTTCGATATTTTCTACTTCAGCGATCCAAGCATAGATAGCTTCTGGATCAGGCATCCGGCCTTTACCAGTATAACCTTCAGCTAATAGGCCTGTCACTGGTTCTAAAATTGCAACCCCATCGTCTTGTAACCGTGCAATATTGCGCTTGGTCGCTGGAGCGCTCCACATTTTATCATTCATAGCGGGAACAACATATTTAGGCGCTGCCGTCGCTAATAGGGCAGTCGTCACAAAGTCGTCAGCTATCCCATTAGCCATCTTAGCGATCACATTAGCTGTAGCCGGTACTACCACAGCTAGATCAGTCCAATCAGCTAACTCGATATGTGGCACAGGTGAATCATTTTCAAAGAGATCTGTATAAACTTCTTGATGGGTCAAACCCTTAAATGTCAGTGGTGTAACAAAAGCTTGAGCCGCTTTAGTCATTGCGACTTTGACCTTTGCCCCTTGTTTAACAAAGAGTCGCGCCAAAATAGCTGCTTTATAGGCTGCGATCCCACCGCTTACATAGATCGCTACATGTTTTTCCTTCAAAAAATCAGCCCCTTTAATTATCTATCCATATTTTAGCACATTCCTCAAAATTAATATTTTTAGTTGTTCAAAAAAAATGAGACCAAGGTCAACCTCAGTCTCACTCTGCTATATTAGCCTTCTTCACCTTCAGATTTGATCTTAAGGTCACCGGCAACGATTTCTTCTAAAGCTCGGCCAACACTTTTTACCGATTCATATTCGCTTAACATTGGAGGTGCACCAGCATCAAGTTCGTGTGCACGCTTAGATGCAAGCATGATCAAAGAGTAACGTGAATCGACACGTTCTAAAAGTTCATCCACTGATGGGTATAAAATCATTGAATATTCTCAACTATATGAATGTGAACAAGTCAAAATAACTTGTGAAGAATATAGTCTCTTCCTTTCCTAGATTTATTGCGCTATTGCCTCACATTTAAACTTCTTAGCTCTCGACTCAAAGCGGTCAGTCGACCCCTAATTGTTTCTTATAATCAGGCAAGAAACGTTTAACACGCCAACGTTCAGCCCGAATGATAGTTTTGATCTTTTCTGCTGCCTTAGTAACTTCATCGTTTACGACCGCGTAATCGTAATTTTGCATCATTTCGATCTCATCTTTTGCTTTTTCCATACGCTTATCGATCGTTTCTAGATCATCAGTCCCACGATTGATGATCCGTTGGCGAAGTTCCATTAGGTCAGGCGGCGTCAAGAAGATGAACAAGCCGTCTGAAACTTTTTCACGTACTTGCATCGCACCTTTGACTTCGATCTCCAAAAAGACATCTTTCCCCGCATCGAGCATCTCATTAACGTATTTTAATGGTGTTCCATAATAATTGTCAACATATTGAGCATATTCTAACATGCCTCCATCGGCGATCTCTTTTTCAAACTCTTCTTTTGAAACGAAGTAGTAATCTTTGCCGTTAACTTCGCCTGGTCGCATTTGTCTAGTCGTCATTGAGATCGAATAGTCAAAGTTGTTTCCTTCTTGTGAAAAGATCTCCTTTCGCACAGTACCCTTCCCCACACCAGAAGGACCTGAAAGGACGATCAACATTCCTCTTTTAGCCATGCGCTTTATAACTCCTCAATTTATAAGTTTATATACCATTGTGCACTTTTTTAAGGCTTTTTTCAAGTCGTCATGTCCATTTTTGCAGATTTTAATTAAATTTTCTCAAAAAAATCTAGGGCTTTTCATGTCATGAGCGATCCCCTAATCAAGAACCACTTATTATACATAGGACACTATGCTGTAAAATGTCTATTTTCCTTCTAAGCTATATCAATATATTTTTATTCAAACTTTTTCTTGCTTTATCGAACAAATGTTCATATAATATAGATATCAAACAAATGTTCTAGGAGGATATTTACCATGACACTTAAAAAATTCTTCAGCCCTGAAAATTTGAGCAAATTGACTAAAAATCTCCATACTAAAGCACAATCATTCTTTGAACTTGAACAAACACCGCCTACTCCACGCACAACAGATTTTGCAAGTATCCCACCAAAGCAACTTGCACTTTTCTTACAACAAGCGATCCGTTCGCAAAAAACAGCTACTCTCACTTTAGCACTAAAGGATGGCACGACTGAAACACTTAGCGGGAAACTAGATTCGATCAAAAACCGTTTTGACGCTGTAACTCTCAAGATATCAGACAAACAGACCCGGGTCGTCTTCACCAAAGATATCGTTCATCTCGGTTTAGAACGTTTCTCTGTCAAAGATGCCACACTTCATCATCCAGTCCTCATCAGTAAATAACAAAAAACCTGTCGTAAAAATGACAGGTTTTTTAGCTAATGTTTTAGCTTAATAAAGCTCTAGGTATTGATCACGTTCCCATTGGGATACTTCTTGGCGATATGCCTCCCACTCTAAACGTTTAGCTTCAATAAAGTTGTTGTATAGGTGTGGCCCCATCGCATTGATGATCACTTCATCAGTCCGTAAGGCTTTTAGCGCATTATGCAAGGTCGATGGTAGATCCTCGATCCCATTAGCTTTGCGCTCTTCTTCGCCCATAACATAAATGTTACGGTCAACTGGTTTTGGTGGTTCGATCTTATTCTTCAAACCATCTAACCCAGCAGCTAAGACAGCAGCTACCGCAAGATATGGATTAGCTGATGGATCAACACTGCGTAATTCGACCCGGGTAGATAAACCACGAGCGATCGGTACACGGATCAACGGTGACCGGTTATGACCAGACCAAGCTACGTAAACTGGAGCTTCGTATCCTGGAACTAAACGCTTATAAGAGTTGACCGTTGGATTCATAACAGCAGTATAATTACGCGCATGCTTGATCAAGCCACCCAAGAAATAGCGCGCTTCTTGAGAAAGTTGCTCTTCAGCATTTTCATCAAAGAAAACATTGCCTTTTTCATTGAAAAGTGACATATTCAAGTGCATCCCTGATCCATTGATCCGATCAAGTGGTTTTGGCATAAATGTTGCATGTAGACCATATTTTCTAGCTACAGTTTTAACAACTAGTTTGAATGTTTGAATATTATCACAGGCATGTAGTGCATCTGCGTACTTAAAATCAACTTCATGTTGACCAGGAGCAACTTCATGGTGTGAAGCTTCAACATCAAAGCCCATCTTTTCTAATTCCAATACGATATCACGTCGACAATTTTCGCCTAGGTCTACTGGAGCAAGGTCAAAATAACTTCCCTTGTCATTTAGATGCGTGGTTGGTTTACCTGTTTCAGGATCTAATTTGAATAAGAAAAATTCTGGTTCAGGCCCAATATTGAAGTCAGTAAAACCTAATTCTTTCATTTCGTCCAAAATGCGGATCAAATTATTTCTTGGATCCCCATAAAATGGTGTTCGATCAGCATTATAAACTTCACAGATCAAGCGTGCAACTTTCCCGTGTTCACTTTCCCACGGAAAGATCAACCATGTTGATAGATCCGGGTAAAGCCACATATCGCTTTCTTCGATCCGTACAAAGCCATCGATCGAAGAACCATCAAACATCATCTTGTTATCTAATACTTTGTCAAGTTGGCTGATCGGAACTTCCACGTTTTTGATCGTACCGTAGAGATCAGTGAACATCAAGCGCAAAAATTGCACATGTTCATCTTTTGCCAATTTACGAATTTCATCTTTGGTGTAGCTAGGTTTTGCCATACTGATTGCTCCTTGTAATTTGATTAGAGACCGTTATTTCGGAAAGAAAATTGATTTTGCTTGCTCAAACCGCTGACAGCAACGAATTCATCGCGCAAGATCCGTCTAACATCGGCATCCGTCAGTGATTTTTCACGTTTAGCTTGGCGTTTTGCCTCTTCTTGGGCACGCTCAGCATAGATCTGTTTGATCCCAGCCATATTGATACCCTCAGCTAAATAATCTTTGACTTCTAATAATTTATCAATATTGTTCAACGAATACATCCGACGATTACCTTCATTTCGTTCAGGTATGATCAATCCCTGTTCCTCATAATAGCGGATCTGCCGTGCAGTTAGATCAGTAAGTTTCATGACCGTCCCGATCGGCAAAACAGCCAATGAGCGACGTAACTCTTTTTCCTTCATAACATCCTCCTTTGGATCACTCCATTATCATAGCAACTCTGAATTATATTGTCAATCACTTATGTTACATTTTATAACATAGAATGATAGATATTTATTTTTTTAATAAAAAAGTCGAGTATAAACCCGACTTTTTGACTGCTCAATCTTTATAAAATGCTTCTTTAGCAGCTGCCGTGACGGCTAATTTAACATGTGCGTAAGATAGACCACCTTGAATGTAGAGACAATATGGTTCACGCAAAGGACCGTCAGAGGAAAGTTCGATCGTTGATCCTTCTGTGAAACTCCCAGAAGCCATAATAACTTGATCTTCATAGCCATCCATATAACTTGGCACTGGATCAACAAAAGCATTCATTGGTGAATTATGCTGGATCGCAGCACAGAACTTGATCATCGGTTCTGGCTTTCCAAATGTGACCGTTTGAACGAGGTCTGTTCGCGGTGCATCCCATTTAGGCGAAACCTCCATTCCAAGTTCTTCTAATAAGGCCGCCGTATAGATCGCACCTTTGATCGCCTCTCCTGTTGTATGTGGTGCCATAAAGACTCCTTGATAGAAATCACGTAGATATCCCCAAGTTGGCCCTTCAGCCTTACCTAAACCAGGAGCATAAAGTTGCGCAGCTGCCTGAGCCACTAAGTCTTTACGTCCAACGATAAAGGCACCACCCTTAGCGATCCCCGCACCAGCATTTTTGAATAACGAACCCGCCATCAGATCTGCCCCGTAAAATGTCGGTTCTGTTGGTTCTGAAAATTCACCGTAACAATTATCGATGAAGATCACCGCATTTGGAGCATATTGTTTTACAAATTCGATCATTTCTTTAACTTCATCAACAACGAAACTGTCGCGGGTCGCATAACCACGTGAACGTTGGATCGCGACCATCTTGATCGACTTATCATTTTGTAATTTTTCTTTGACCGCATCATAGTCAACTTTGCCTTGCTCATTTAATGGAGTGTAATCAAAATTGATATCATATTCTCTGAGAGTTTTAGGATTATCGCCTACAACACCGATAACTTGTTGGATCGTATCATACGGCATCCCCGTCATATAATAAAGAGTATCTTTAGGACGTAAAACACCATAAAAAGCAGTTGCGATCGCATGTGTCCCCGAAATAAGTTGTGGTCGAACTAAAGCGTCATCGACTTTAAAATAGTCAGCAAAGATCGCTTCAAGTTTTTCACGTCCCATATCATCAAAACCATACCCCGTTGAACCAACCAGATCTTCTTCAGCGACCCGGTGCTTTCTAAATAAGCTTAATAAGCGTTGTTGATTGTAGAGCACTTGTTCATCGATCTTTTGCAAATGACCACTGATCTTTTCATCAACTTTTGCCACCTTTGCGATCAGATCTTCTGGTAAGTTTTGTTTCCATGAATTTAGCATTGAAAATCCTCCGTTATTTTGCGAGCCAGTCCGTAACTAACCCAATAATTTTTTCTTTTTGTGCTGGATGTTGTACGATATCAAACCAATTAACATCCATTTTATTGCGAAACCATGTCAATTGCCGTTTGGCATAGCGTCGTGAATTTTGTTTGACTGCTAAGACAGCCTCTTTGCGCGTGATCTTATCCTCAAAATATGGATAAAATTCCTTATATCCGATCCCTTTTCCCGGGGGTAATTGGACCCCGCCTTTTTCATAGAGAAAACGAGCTTCTGCCAACAAGCCCTGCTCTAACATCAGATCGACTCGTTGATTGATCCGTTCGTATAGTAAAGCCCTCTCTGTTGTCAAACCAATGATCAAGGCATCATAAGCCAAACTTTTTTGGTCAGCTTGACTGGAAAAAAGATTTCCAGTTTTTTCATAGACTTCTAAAGCCCGCACGACCCGTTGTTCATTTTGAAATGGGATCTTTGTAGCTGCCTTAGGGTCGATCTGAGCTAATTTTTCCCATAACTTTTTTTGCCCATGTTCAGCTGCAAAAGTATGCCATTTGTTACGTGTAATCTCAGCTTGAGCATAACTATCTTGACCCAGCTTAAAATCATTTAATAACGCATGAAGATAAAAACCAGTTCCCCCGGCTAAGATCGGCAATTTATCTTCTTTGGCGATCATTTGGGCATCTTGTTTACACTGCGCAATAAAATCAGCTACAGAAAAGCGCTGATCGATCTCATTTATATCAAGCATATAATGCTTGATGCCCTGCATTTCTGCGGGTGTTACTTTAGCTGTCCCAATGTCTAGACCGCGATAGATCTGCATCGAATCCCCCGAGATGACCTCACCATTGAATTTTTGGGCTAATTCAACAGCTAATGCCGTTTTCCCCACTGCAGTTGGCCCCACGATCAATAGTAGCTTTTGTGCCATTATCTTTCCTTTCTACAAGACTAATTATTCACATGATTAATACTATCATATTTTTTAGCCAAAAGAGTTAAATACTGGATATTTTTTGGCTAATCATTCATAATAGGAGTAGTAATTCAAAAAGGAGGAATCCCCTATGAAGACATTTGGTAAGGGCTTCTTAGTTGGCACGTTAACTGCTTTTAGTGCAGTTGCAGGTTGTGTTTATGCATTCAAGAAGACTGTAGTTGAACCGATCGAAGAACGCGAAGCCGTGTTGGATCAACACCGTCGTCGTGCATTGCGCAAACGCCGTTCTTCCCATCAAGGATAATAGATAAGCTACCCGCTCCATTTTTTGAGAGCGGGTATTTTTATTTACTTTATTACGTCCTGATGATATCATAATGATATCGTAATGCTAAAATATTTTTTAAGTGAGGATCCTTATGGACAAAGATGAAATGACGACCTTCTTATTTCGGTTGCCAGCTTCATTAAAAGAAAAACTAAGTAAGAAGGCTAAAGAAGAAAATAAAAGTGTCAATGCAACATTGCAATCGATCGTTGATGAATCCTTAACTAAGCCTACTAGTTCTGAGTCCTTGGAGAAACGAATGTTTTTAGGCAAACGCGTTTCGGCTAGGCAATTTGATGAACTTGATGGTCTAGTCAAAGTTGATGGCATCTATTATCGCTACTTGATCGAAAGTAACCAACCTTTAAAACTCGGTCACGACTACATCATCATCGAAGCAGTGGGGAATATCTTAACTTTACGACCACTTAATAATAAAGAGGAGTGAACCATTATGTTTGGAATCAAGATCGTTCGCCAAAACTGTAAGGGACTCGTTGAGACCTTAGGCAAATATTCACGTTCAGTTGATGCTGGCTTGCAATTCTATGTTCCTATTTTTCAAAAGATCCGGACAGTCGAATTGGCTATGCATCCACTGCGTCTACAAAAATATTCTGTTATCACGCAAGATAATGCCGAGATCGAGGCAAGCGTCACTTTGAACTACCACGTTACTGATGCTAAAAAATACACTTATGAAAACTCTGACTCTGTAGAATCTATGGCTCAATTAGTTCGCGGTCATCTACGCGACATCATCGGACGAATGGATCTAAACGCAGCGTTAGGTTCGACCTCTAAGATCAATGCTGAGCTCGCACATGCGATCGGGGATCTGACAAATATTTATGGGATCAATGTTGATCGGGTAAACATCGATGAATTGACCCCTTCAAAAGAGATCCAAAAAGCTATGGACAAACAGTTGACCGCCGACCGCGAACGGGTAGCTGCGATCGCTCGAGCCGAAGGCGAAGCCCGCAACATCAAATTAACGACCGATGCTAAAAATAAAGCCTTAGTTGAAACTGCACAGGCTCAAGCCCAAGCGACAAAAACACGGGCTGACGCTGAAAGTTATCGGATCACCAAAATCCAAGAAGCTTTAAAAAATGTCGATGAGAATTACTTCAAAGATCAAAGTATCACTGCTTTTACCAACCTTGCTGAATCAGATACTAATCTAGTCGTACTTTCGAAAGAAGATATTACCGAACTAGGACAAGTACCTGTTATTAAAAAAATGTTAGACCAGTAATGTTTCCTAACATGTTAAAACCGCTATGATGTATTTTGGCATCATGGCGTTTTTTTAGCTACTAGGAGTTGGGTATTTTTGATATTTTGAAGGCCAAATAAAGCCTTATGTCACAGCTATATTTTTACAAAAATATGGGCGACAACTTTAGCGCTATCACCCATACCTACTAAATTTTTTTAGTTTTTTTCTTACCATCCCATTTAGAGTAGCCACCCTTTAAAATGTAGATGTCGTTAAATCCTTCTTTTTTCAAACGAGCTGCGATCCTGATCGGCATTGCTTTAGTCGTATCATACAGATAAACCGGTGCATCTTTACGCAATGCGTTTTCATAAAGCTTGAATTGTGCAAATGGCATATTTCTTGCCCCTAAAATATGTGAGCGCCCAAACTCGGCACTATCTCGTAGATCGATAACTTGTCCTTTACGTAGACCTTGTTTGAACTCATCGCTTTCAACGATATGAGCAACTTTTTTGCCCCGATACCACCAATATAATTGTGTACCAAGCATCCATAATAAGATAATGACCAAAACAAGGTCGATCCAAAGCCATGCTGAAATTTCACCCAATACTAAATTCATCAAAAAACCTCCTAGACTAAAACAGTCTCACTTAAAAGCGAGACTGTTTAATTGATCAATACGTTTATTTAAATTCCAAAGCTAACGAAGCAGCCCCGATAACCCCTGCAGAGTTACCTAGTTGTGCTAATTTTAGTTTTGTCGTATTCCGGATCGTTGGGAATGCAAATTGCTTAAAGTAAGCTTCAACTTGATCCAATAAGAAATCCCCTGCAGCAGATACACCGCCACCGATAACAACGTATTCTGGATGCAAAATACTACTGATGTTAGCACTTGCCAACCCTAAATAATAACAAACACGATCAACAACACGTTTAGCCAAGATATCATCTTGTTTAGCTAGGTCAAAGACCATCTTTGAGCTGATCTCTTCACCATTGTCTAAAGCACGCTTCAATTCAGAATCGCCTGCAAATTCTTCAGCCATATCACGGGCTACCCGGACAACACCAGTAGCCGAAGCATAAGTTTCTAAACAACCTTTGTTACCACATGTGCAAAGGTAGCCATCAGGTTGAACGTTGATATGACCAACTTCACCCGCTGCGCCTAAACCGTGCAACAAGTTGCCATCAGCGATCAAACCGCCACCAACACCGGTACCTAAAGTGATAAATGCAACGTTAGCAGCATTTTCACCCGCACCTTTCCAACGTTCACCTAAAGCAGCAACGTTAGCATCGTTATCAAGTGCAAACTTGATCCCTGTGCCTTTTTCGATCTCAGCTTTAACATTTTGAACTGTCTTCCAGTTCAAGTTGTAAGCCCCAACGACTGTGCCTGCTGCTCGATCAACGGTCCCTGGGGTCCCCATCCCAATACCGATAAATTGGTCTGGTGTCATTTCATATAAATTCAAGTGATGGTTGATCGATTCAATGATATCAGGTACGATATGCGAACCTTCATCTAAAATGTTAGTCTCAATACTCCATTTTTGTTGGATCTCACCATCTGCGGTTAAAATTGCAAATTTGATCGTTGTCCCACCAAGGTCAACGCCGATAAGTTTCTTGTCCATACTAATATCTCCTCAAATCTAAATATCTTTAGCTGCTTCATATTGTTCCTCAATGCGGTGTTCCCGCGTCAAGACTAGTTTGGCACTCAAAAAGACTTGTTTATCGATCGCATCAGCTTTATATAAATTGTCCAGCTCGATCGCCATCAATTCGATATCCCAAAGCCTTTTACCAACATACACAAAGATCCCAAAATGCTTCAAAAGCTGTTGAACATCATATAACGTCTTCATGAAAACCTCTCCCTCAAAATTATACTGGATATTGCCAGTGATTGAAACCGGTTTGCAACAATAATCCATATACAACTACTAGAGCAACAACACTAATGATCCGCTTTATCCTTGGAATAGATCCTATATTAGGTACCCCAACTGCATAAGAAGCCAGAAAACCGGCTAAGAGTCCACCTAAGTGTCCCCAAATATCTATACCTCCTGCAAAGAGGTCAAATCCAAGATTAAGTACGATCAAAACTAAAAATTGCCGTGAGATCATTCTGATATACTGGTTCTGTCTAAATGATTCTCCTAGCATCAAATAGGCGCCAAAAAAACCAAACAGCGAAGTACTTGCCCCTGCTGAAATGTTGCTTGAGAGCGCAAAACTCAAAATGTTGCCTCCTACGCCACTTATTAAATATAAGGCTAAAAAACGCCATTTGCCGAATAGCTGTTCTAGCTGTACTCCCAGAAAATACAATGTCAATAGATTTAAGGCCAAATGCTCTAATCCGATATGAATAAACATCGGTGTGAACAAGCGCCAAAGCTCACCTTGAATGATCAAAGGGTTATATTTAGCCCCCCAAGCGATCAAGTTGACTACATTTTGACTCCCGCCACTTAGGGTCATTCCAATAAACACTAAAAGATTGACAGCGATCAGTCCGTAAGTAACGATCGGCTTTTTGCGAAAGCTGTTCATAACTGGTCCCCCAATTTAGTCTGGTCTATCCTATTTTAGCACAAACCACAGCTGAGGTCTTGCCTTTATGCAACCGGTTCATCAAACTTTCAAAAAAAAACAACAGGGTTTTAAACCTGTTGTTATTTTGTTTCACGATGTAAAGTAACCTTGTGATCGCGTGGGCAGTACTTCTTAAGTTCAAGACGATCTGGGTTATTACGCTTGTTTTTGTTTGTCAAATATGTTTGTTCATGACATTCTGTACATTCTAATGTAATATTTACACGCATGTTCTAAACCTCCCATACATATCAGTTCCTAAAAATGCCCTTGGCATCTTCAACGTTTAATATCATATCATCTTTTGGCATCGATTACCAGTATTTTTTGGCTATTTGTTAAGGAAAATTCCTTGACAGCAAAAAAAAACGACCTTAAACACGCTTATTGCCTGCTTAAAGTCGATCAAAGATCATTTATTAAAAACCATCACTAGACTGGACCGTTTTCCAGTAAGCTTCATAGATCTGCTTGACTGTCTCAGTATTGATCTTACTGTTAGAGTCAGTAATATTAGGGAATGCAACTACAACTACGACTTGTGGATCATTAGCTGGCGCATAACTGATCGCACTTAATGTCTCAGTCTCGATATTGTTATAAAATGTTTGCGCGGTCCCTGTCTTAGCTGCGATCTCAGGTTTTACCGAAGCCATTGAGCCCCCGGTCCGATAGGTATTAGAGCCATGGACTACACGCCAAAGACCGGTCTTAACAACATCCCATTGATCCTTTGTCCCATCAACGACATTTAAAACATTGGGTTGCATTTCGTATTTTACTGGTCCTAAAGAGCCATCCTTATTCGTCTTGCGGATCGACTTTAGGATATGTGGCTGTAAACGATAACCTCCATTAGCGATCGTTGATGCATATTGTGCTAATTGGATCGGGGTATAGGCATCGTAGTTCCCAAAAGATAAGTCTAACGCATTACCGATATGTGACTGATCAGCAGCCCCTTCAAATCCACTAGCTTCGCCTGGAATGTCGATCCCAGTTTTGACACCTAGACCATATTGTTTAAAGTTTTGACGTAATTTATCAAAGATCGAGGTCGGTAAATTGAGTGCAGCCCCCGAAGTGTACTTAAAGCCCCCTTCTAGCATCGCCAATTTCATCATGTATGTGTTAGACGAGACTTGTAAGGCATCAGCCGCAGTAAGACTCATGTTAGCTGCTCCTGTCTTATTGAACCAAGATGTCTTAGCAGCAGTACCAGCTAACTTGATCGGTTCTTCAAGCAAAGTATTGTTGGTCGGAGTGATGACACCATCTTTCAAAGCTCCCATGACCATCGCACCTTTGACAACAGATCCCATTACAAAAGTCTGATTGATCGTTCCAAGTGCATTTTCCGTTACTTTACCTGTTGAAAGATCACGATTGACCCCAGCCAATGCATAGATCCCGCCAGTCTTAGGATTCATCACAACGGCATAGCCTCCTGGAATATACGGATTACTACCAGCAGCATTTTTCACATTATCCTCAACGATCTTTTGGACTTGATTTTGAAATTCTGCATTGATCGTCAATTGTAGATTATCCCCTGGACTACCGCCATATTGTTTGACTTCTTTGATGATCTCATTATTTTGCGTTTGAACATTAATAATTTCTTTTGTTCCCTTGAGCGCATTTTCATATTGAGATTCGATGTAACTTGAACCTACACTATCATTACGCGAGTAGCCCTCAGCCAGTAACTTATTGATCTGATCGCTAGGAAGTCCCTGTTTTTCTGATGTCACAGTCCCAATGACACTCTTGACTGATTCGCCATTAGGATAAGAACGCGACCAACTAGTCCCGATCTTAACACCTGGTAATAAAGACAAATGCTCACCAACTTCAGCCATTTCGCTATCACTGACATCGCTTGTCTTAAGATAGACCGTCGACAAAGCATAAGCACCTGCCATCTTAGCATATAACACAGCTGCTTGTTCTTGTTTTTCTGACATCTTCTTGACTAAGTTATGCTTTTTAACGTAATTTGTCTGTAACTTAGTCAATTTTTCATTATCTTGCATCGTATCAGCATTGGGAATATGCTTATTGACTGCTGCAGTATGTTTTGGATCAGCTAAATAGTAGTCGACCTTATTACGCTCGGTCAAAGTATCAGTTTCAACACTGACATAATTAACTAAATTATTAGCGACCTTATACATCTGACTTGAAGCCACATTCAGCGGTTTAGTATACGTGATCGCACGCGAAGTATTATTGGCGACTAATAATTTTCCCGTTGAATCGTAGATCGTTCCCCGTTGCACATTTCTAGTTTCGGTCTGATTATCACTACTAGTTGCTTCTGATTCAAACTTAGGACCATGAATGATCTGCAGATAAGCTAATTGTCCGATCAAGGCTGCAAAAAGTAAAAAAACGATCAAAAAGAGAAAATTTAATCTAAATGGTATTTGCGAATGCTTTTGCTTATTTTGTGCATTCGCTTTTCTTAAGAATCTCACCACAATTCTCCTCTACTAATATTATTAACACTACGAACTATCCTAGCACAAATCAACTAAAATCTGTACCTTAGATACTACCTTTTATATTATATACGATATACGAGCGATTAAATACTAAATTTTTTAAAAGACCACTTAAAATAAGCACTATTCGAAATCTTTTTCTCGTTGTGGTATCCTATAAGCTGATAATATTCAAAAATTCGAAAGGATCACGCTAGATATGAAAGAATATCTCAAAAAACACTATCCCCTCGGCTTGAGCTTTTGGACTCCAGTATTGCTCATGCTTGGGTATTTTATCTACCGTGGCTTTTATCCCTTTGGCAGCTCCAGTGTGTTGACAGTCGATCTAGGACAGCAATATGTCGACTTTTTTGCTTATTTTCGCCATACCTTGCTGCATTCTCCGAGTGAACTATTTTACTCATTTTCAAAAGCCTTAGGGGGCCCGATGATCGGTGAAGCTGCCTATTACCTATTGAGTCCATTTAATCTCTTATTTGTCTTTTTTCCCGGCAAATATTTAACAGCTGGATGCTTGCTTATCTTACTGTTAAAATACGGGTGCGCTGGCTATACTTTTGGGCGGTTACTCAAAAATAAACTCAAATTAAATAAATGGATGATTCCCGCTCTTGCTACCAGCTATGCTTTGATGGGTTGGATGATCGCTAACCAATTGAATATGCTTTGGCTAGATGCACCGATCTTTTTACCGTTGATCATCTCAGCTTTGTATCGTCTCTTACAAAAAAAGCGCAGTCTCGCCTATGTCTTATGGTTGGCAGCAATGATGATCATCAATTATTACATGGCATACATGATCTGTCTTTTTTTAGTTTTATTTTTTGCTTGGTACCAAACAGCATACTTTTCGGGTCTCAAAAAGTTTTGGTCACAGCTTTACCTTTTTATAAGTCGTTCCCTTCTAGCGGTCGGCATCTCGGCCTTTGTCCTTGTGCCAACTTATTATTCGTTGGTCACTAGCAAGGGACAATACACCGAAAAAAGTTTCCAATCACACTTTGAATATGCTCCGCTAAAGATGCTTTCAAAATTTGTGATCGGGGCATTTAATTTTGAGCAAATGCCTAAAGGATTCCCGAATCTTTTTATCGGTAGTCTTGCTTTGATCGGAGTATTTCTATATTTTATCAGCTTAAAGATCAAATGGCGTCCAAAATTAGCTGCCTTTTTAGTGAGCGTATTTCTTTGGCTTTCTCTATGCTTTGAACCACTTGATCTATTGTGGCATGGGATGCAATTTCCCGTATGGTATCCATACCGTTTTTCATTTATCGTTAGTTTTTGGATGATCTTCTTAGCCGCTTTGGCTCTCAAAGAAAATCAATTTCGCCTTAAACCCCCCCAAGCTTTGATCTGCTTGGGGATCTTTACAGCTGGTTTGAGCTATGTTTATTTTAATTCTAAGAGTTTTGACTATGTATCAAAACAAGTCATATTATTCACAGCTCTCTTCAACGTTTTGCTCTTGCTTGTCTTGACGGTCAAGAAGACACCGCTCAATCAACGACTAACACCATTAGTCATCTTTTTATTGGTATGCTTTGAAATGTTAGCTAATACAACTTATTCGCTCAATAATATCAGCTATTTGACCCAAGCTGAGTTTGCCGGGCCAACTAAAGTCATCGCCCAAGACCAAAAAAAGTTGACGCAATTAGATCCTGGCTTTTATCGGACCGCTCAACTCTATAGTCGGACTAAAGATGATGGCCTTGCGCATGATTTAAAAACAGGTTCTTATTTTAGCTCTGCACTTGAAAAAAGCATCCCTGATTTTTATGGTCAATTGGGGCAACCCGATGGCGACAACTATGTGGGTTACTATAACGGGACTTTGATCAGCGATTCGTTGCTCGACATGAAGTACCTCCTTCAAGCTAAAGATAAAGCTGAACTTGGCTTGAGCTCCTCAGCTAAGGTCGACCTTAATGTTACTAGTTATCGTCCCGATACCAAGCTTTATGCCTTACGTGCCCAAACTGCTCAAACCAGGATCTATCAAAACCCTTATGCGATCGGACTTGGCTATAGTGCTGATAAAAAATTAAAGCAGCTCAAAGTTCTCTACGATCAGCCATTGACCTATCAGACCAATTGGCTAAATGCAGCGACTGGCTCAGCTAATACGACTAAATATTTTTATGCCGCTAATTTTAATGAAGTCGTCTTTCAAAATACCAAAAAGCAGACCAACCTTACTGGCGCCTTTTTCAAAAAGACCGACTTGGCTAAACCAGCTCAGATCATCTTTAAATTCACGCCTGAGACTGATGACCCTTACTACTTGACACTTGGTGCTAGTCTCGACGGTGATTCTGCTACTTGGTATTTAGGTAGCAAGGAATATCCTTACTATAAGACCTTCAGACATACAGTCGTTTTAAATCCAACCGTATCTGGTAGTGACGATGAAGCCGTTATTACCGCTAAATTCAAAAAAAATAGCCTTTGGTTGGAGAATTTCGTTCTCTATCGCATGGATAGATCCCTAGTTGAACAAAAACTAAAGCAACTCCAAAAAAACTCTTGGCAGCTTACAAAAGCTACCGCTCACAGATTAACAGGTAAGATCGATATCACTAAGTCAAACCAGCTCTTTGCTACAACTATCCCTTATAGTAAAGGCTGGCAAGCAAAAGTTGATGGAAAACCCGTCAAAACTTACAAGATCCAAGATACCTTCGTTGGTTTTGACATCGGCCAAGGTAAACATCAAGTAACTTTTACCTTCACTCCACCAGGCTTATACTTGGGAATCGTACTTAGTTTAGTTTCATTAGTGCTAGTTTTCACACTAGATATACGAGAAACTAAAGCTTAAAAAAACGCATCTAATACAGTAAAAACAACTGGATTAGATGCGTTTTATTTTATCTTGTTACTTGATCTAGGTCTTTACCATCGAGCTGTTGCCAAGATCTACTGTAGAAGTAATTATCGATCTGATATTTTGGCTTTGGTTGTTCTTTAGTCAAAAATGGTGCTACTGCTTGATCCATCTTCAACCACCCACGCCAACCTAAGTGGATCGTATCTTGCATGAAATATCTCTCACCGTCATCTTTAGAAAGATCAACGATATTATTGAAACCTTGTTGACGCAACTGATACGTGATCTTTTGGTTAAAATCTTGCAACATTTCTTGTGATAAGCCAGTATAATCTGACCAGTGTTTGTTTACTGGTGGGATCACAAAGATCACATCAGTATTATCTTTAGCAAATTGATTCAAGACTAATTGGAAATCAGCAAATTCAGGTGATCTTACATAGCTGTATTTGCTTTGTTTGCCCTTTAGCTTCTTATATTTTTTGCGTAAATTTTTATCAAAAAATTTATTACTGATCTCAAACGGATTATTGGTTGTGTTTGCTTGCCCTAGCTTATAAGCGATCGCATCAAGTTGTTCAAAATCATACTTATCTGGCAAGACTTTTGCAACTTTAGCGATCCTTTGCGTATTATCCTTTAAGGCCAATGTCGAAAACAATTCATCTTCGTGTTGCAATTGGTTGTACTTCAAATCAAGATATATCTTCATTGAACTAGATAATTCTTGACCGGCTGCAACTTTTTGGATCGCTTGTTTTAAGATCGCATCATTTTGGACTGATGGCATCTGCAACAGACGCTTAGCCGCAAAGCGGTCCATCTGGTCATCTTGTGCCTGACGCAACCACGTAACAGCTTCAAGATTGGAATAGTATAGACTAAAGGCTCCGGGATCGGTTCCTTTAGGTACAAACCACTGTGGTGAGATGATCATCACAGCTTTTTTATTTTTTAACTGTTGATTGATCCCTTGCATCCCAAAAAATTGAGAAAGTGAGGTCGATCCTGGTCCCCCAAGTAAAAATGGGCGGTAACTGCGATCATAGTGACTAGCTAATGTAGCTGGATGAAAGGCATCCATTCGCGATAATTCCGAAGAACCAAAAAATGGAACGTAATTTTCTTCTAAAGCTTTTTGTTTTACCACTGTCCCCTTAAAAACATTCTTTGACTGGGACAAGGCAGCTACTTCAACTGTCTTATCGTTGATCTTACGAAAATTAAATGGTGAGATCAACAAGAGCGTCAATAAAACAGCCGCCAAAATGATCGGACCGAAGATCTTAAAGAGCTTCTTTTTTACGTCCATTATTGCATACTTTCTACTTTCGCGATAATTTTGTTAGGTGTGTTCCATTCAGTTCTTTCAAACTCAGAAACTGGTACGTCAACGCCACATTGAGCTTGTAATTCTAATAACATTTGTACTGTTCCCATTGAGTCTAAAAGACCAGTTTCGAAGATATCGATGTCTAGATCGTTTCTTACTTCATCGCTACCTGTTAAATCTTCTAAAATATCCAATACTGTATCTTTCATGTTTAAAACCTCCAAAAATTATCTATGCAAAAAATAGTGTATTCAAAAAACCTGAGAAAATCAAGAAGCTAAAGCAAACTACATTGAATGTGATAAAAATAGCTAAAGCTTCAGTAAATTTGTTGTGTGGTATCTTCTCTTTATGGCGCTTTTTAAAGCGTAGCCACATATCACACAAATTGATCGCCACTGCATGATACAAGCCATAGACGATATAATACCAAGTTACCCCATGCCAAAAGCCCATGATCAAAAAGAGCGTCAAATAGCCGACATTGGCGATCGCGATCCGACTTTTGAGCAATTTCTTTTTCATCATAAAGAAGACTAACCGCATGTAAATGTAATCTCTAAACCAAAACGACAAAGTCATATGCCATCTGTTCCAGAAATCCTTGATATTCTTAGCAATAAATGGTTTGTTAAAGTTCATCGGTGTTTGGATCCCCATGATATAGCTGATCCCAACTGCAAATAAACTATAACCTGCAAAATCAAAGAACAGATCCATCGAATAGGTATACATATATGCGATCACCCACCATGACCAGCCACCGTGTGCTAAGGCCAAGGCTGAGATCTTAGGCAACATCACGACCCCAAATAGATATGCCAGTAAAAACTTATAGACAAACCCTAAAAAGATATACCACATAGCTTTATCTAACAAAGCTAAATACTTATCACGTGCGGGGACCTTTTTATAATCACCTAAAAATCTGCGGTAACGGTCGATCGGTCCAGATGAGATCGTTGGGAAAAAGAGCAAGAAGTGTACAACCTCACTTAGTCCAACTTCTTTGATGATCCCATCTCTGATCTCCATGATCATTCCCACCGCCTTAAAGGTCAAATAACTGATCCCTAAAAAGCCAATGATCGATTCACGCCCATTATTCATGACTGGTGCTATCTTAACGATCACTAGGGGGAGGATCGACAAAATGACAGTCAAATTAAAGATCCAAGAAGCATTTTTACGTTTACGATAAGCAAGGTACCCATAGATCAGCAAAAGTTCAAAAATAATATATCCGATCAAGGCTACCCCTTGTTGCCACTTTACGCCTCCAAAGGTCAGCAATAAAAATAGAAATGAGATGATCGTTTCATAAACTCTAAAGCGTCGACCGTATAAAAGTCCTACCATGATCGGCAATAGACCGATCGCCAGTAATACAAAATAGGTCGGATCTTGGTACGGTTGCATATTAAGCATCAGTCATTAACCTCTTTCATCAAAGATTTGCGATCGATCTTTCCGTTAGCAGTCAACGGTAATGAATCGACGTAAATAAATTTTTGAGGCATCATATATGACATCATCGTTTCTAAGAGTTCTTGCTTGATCGCTTGTGTTAGCTTGAAGTCACTCTCAAAATCAGCTGTCTTTGTCTCATCTTTGACCACATAAGCGATCAATTGACTGACTTTATGATCTTTGCCATACCGTGGGACCGTCGTAGCTTGAGCAACATAACTCACTTTATCTAAATGATGATCAACATCCTCTAGTTCGATCCTAAATCCGTGTAACTTGATCTGAAAATCGATCCGCCCTTTATACAACAATTGACCAGCTTCATCATACTGTCCAAGATCACCAGTCTTATACGCTGGGCGTCCCTCAAACTCAACAAATGCATGCGCTGTTTTTTCCGGATTATTCAAATATCCCTTTGAAACACTTGGACCTGCGATCAAGATCTCACCACTTTGCCCTTGTTCGACTGGTTTACCAGCTTCATCGATCAACGCGATGGTGGTATCGGCCTTAGCTTGGCCGATCGGTAACCGAGGATATTTTTCCAAGACCTCAGTTGTGATCTCAACTGCACTGACAGCCACAGTCGCTTCAGTTGGACCATAGGTGTTATAGATCTTAGCTTCAGGAAAGCGTTGTTTTAACGTCGCCGCTGTCTTATGTGTCAATTCTTCCCCACAGAAGAAGAAATGCGTCAACTCAGGAAGATTCTTTGCATCAAAAGTCGGTTGCAGTAGACAAATATCCATAAATGAGGGGGTCGAGACCCATTCACTTACATGCAATTTAGGTAAAACTGCAAATAACTCCTTGAAGTTATCCGTTGTTTCCTTAGGTAAAACTGTCAACTGACGCCCAGCTGTCAAAGTTGGATAGAGGTCCATCACTGAGAGGTCAAAAGAATATGGTGGTTGTGATAAACAGATACCATCACTAGCTAAACCAAAATCTGTTTGCATCCAAGTGTTGAAACTTACTAAATTATCATGGCTGATCTGAACGCCCTTTGGTACCCCCGTAGTTCCAGAGGTGAAGATGATATAGAAGTTATCATCTCCAGCAACATAATTTTCTGACGCCTCATATGTAGCCTTTGTCGCAAAAACTTCTGCCAATTTAGCTGGTGTAACGACGGGCAATGTTCCCAATTCTAATGGCAACTCTTCAACTGCGATACAAGCCACTGGACGGGCGATCTCATTTATAACTTTGATCCGTTCTAATGGCGAGTGAGCATCAACAGGAATATAAGCATGTCCTGCTTTGACCGCCCCTAAAAAAGCAGCGATCATTTCAAATGTCTGCCCTCCAAAAACGATCACAGGTGCACCCTTAGGTAAGTTTAAATTGAGCAAATAACTAGCTAAAGCATCGGAATATGCTTTGAGCTCAGCATACGTATTAGTCTTACCTAAATAATCGTAGGCAATTTTAGTTGGCGTTTCGATCCCCCAACGATCGATCGCTTTGATTAAATTTTCTGCCAAACAAATCACTCCTAAAATTCGTTGTAGATAAAGTGTGGTTGATTTACACCACTGTAACTATAGAGATAGACCAGTGCAAATAAAACAGCAAAATAAAAAACTGTTTTTAAAGCAAATGTGACATACTCATTTTTAAAAAACTTTGTCCACTTTTCTTTCAATATTTTTCTCCTAATCTATATATTGATACGTAGGTAAAATCTACCTCAACTAATTTATATTACAATACTCTTATATTAGATTACAAGATTAATTACACAAGACTTGGTTTATCAAGCACTTGTCCTAAAGTAATTAAAGACCAATGTTTTCCAAAAAGCAAGGTCAAATAATTAAGAATACTTTAAATTCACTTAGAATTCATCAATTCTTCAAATTGATCGATCGCATCTTTAGGCCCAGCTACTAAGATACTGTCATGTAGACCTAATACATCATCAGCTGCTGGAAGATTCATCTCACTTTTACTATGAGCAATTGCGATCACATTTAGCTTATATTTATCGCGGAAATTCAATTCAGCTAATGACCGGCCAAAGAAGCGCGGATTAGTGATCAAGATCTCAGCCATCTTGAAGTTTGAATCTAGATCTAAATAATCGATCATATTTTTAGAGGTCAAACTCCGCCCGATCCTCACCCCCATGTCGCGTTCGGGATGGACGACTCGATCGACACCTAATTTTTCTAGAACTTTAGCGTGATTTTCATTTTGAGCCTTAGCCGTTACATATTTGACCCCTTGTTCTTTGACCATCAAAGTTACTAAAATACTTGCTTGAATATCCTCACCGATCGCAATGATCACATGGTCAAAGTTCCTGATCCCCAACGAACGTAAAACGTCTTCGTCTTGAGCATCGGCAACAACTGCTTGGGTCGCAATATCTTTGTAATCATTGACCCTAGCTTCATCATGATCGATCGCCAAAACTTCTTGTCCCGCATCAGCTAGTGTTTGACAGACACTACCGCCAAAACGCCCGAGACCGATCACGGCAAATGTTTGCTTTTCCATGCGTTTTTCTGCTATATAATATGCTCAAATTTAATCCTGTACTTTGAGTAAGAATATAGCTTTTCCTTTCTTGATTTTATTTACTGCTACTAACATTAGTGATCTAATATCTAAAAAGCCCAGTCAACTTTTAGCTGACTAGGCTCGCTTTTTAGTATTCCATTAAGCATAGTGTATCATAATCTTTGATACGTTTTCGTCCATTTAGACCTTTTAATTCGATGATAAAGGCACAGCCAACTACTTCACCACCGAGTTGTTCAACTAGATCGATCGTAGCACCGATCGTTCCACCAGTTGCTAATAGATCGTCAACGATCAAAACTTTTTGTCCTGGCTTGATCGCATCTTTATGCATGTAAAGTGCAGAAGTACCATACTCTAGATCGTATTTTGCTTCGACCGTTTCTCGTGGTAACTTACCTGCTTTACGTGCAGGAGCAAAGCCAACACCTAATTCATAAGCCACGGGACAGCCTACGATAAAGCCACGGGCTTCAGGACAAGCGACCATTTCAACGCCCTTATCTTTGGCAAATTGAACGATCCGATCTGTTGCTTGGCGATAGGCTTCACCATCAGCCATTAGGGGCGTAATATCGCGAAAGATGATCCCTTTTTCAGGATAATCAGGGATACTTTCAACATAATTATTTAAATCCAAAGCCATTTTTTAACTCCTTCTCTCGCCACTAACCTAAACGTTGTAGTAACCAGTCAGTCAACTCTTCGTCTGAACTAGTCGAAACTAGCTCTTCGACTTGTATTTGCTGGCCATGTGTGCGATAACTATTTGTATCTTCTAATCGATGTGGACGTGCATTTCTCACACCAACTAAAATTCCATTTTTTATTGTAACAAATCCTGCCTCAAAAAACATCTTTAAGACCAAAACTAGTTGAGATTTTTCTAGTCCCACTTGAGTTGCAGCTTGATCAAGGTCTGTTTTTAAATTCAAATGTCCTACTTGAAAAATAAATTTATACACTTTAGTAAGCGCTGTTCTTTCAGGTAATGGTGCGCTTTTAGCCTTAGTGTATAAAATAACCCGGACTTTAGCGCAATCAAGTTTACTTAAAACAAATTCCAATTGAGCAAGATTTTGTGGTAGATCGACTAAAACTATTTCATCTGCTGTCAATTGAGATAGATTTTGATCAAAAACGACACATTTAGAACCGGCTGGCAGATGATCAGCAAAACGTTGGGCTAAGTTTGCATTGAAAAAGCCATAAAGAGCTGGCCGCAAAAACTGCTCTTTTTGTAATCGTTCGCTTCGCTCAATGATCACTTGTGGCTTTGGCTTAACTGCCTGAGCTAAGTCCTTGATCAATAATTGTGGACTAACGTTACCACGCCATTCATTTTTATCGACTGAGGCGACAAATTTTAATGACTTAGGCTGAGCTAGTAATTCTGGTAATTTATCACCAACACCAAAAGCTAGAGCTGCTAATTGGGTCTTACCAGTACTTAGATCCAACCGCAAATGATCATTTGTCTTACCTAGAGCTTTAGCTTGCACAACTTGGTAGTCTATGATCTCAAATAATGGAACTTCATTATCCGTCCCAAAAGGTGCTAGTTTATCTAACGAAGCGATCAGATCTAGCGTAACTTCACTGGCCTTAAGTTTAGCTGACACCTTCAAAACAGGTTTCTTTGTTAAATCAAGTTCTTGGGCTTTTGCCTCTTCATCCAAGATCGCTTGAAGTTGAGACAAATTGCTAACTTCAAGAGCTAATCCACATGCCATGTGATGACCACCAAAGCTTGTCATCAGTTCCCGATGTCCATCCAAAGCATTAAACAGATGGAAGTCCTCGATCGACCGCCCAGAGCCTTTAGCGATCCCTTCATCTGAAATATCGAGCACCAAAGTCGGCTGGCCCGTTTTTTCGACCAAACGACTCGCTACGATCCCTAAGACGCCTTCGTGCCAATCAGAACCGGCTACAACATTGACCAAATGTTTTGGTTCTTGTTCAAGCTTATGCAATGCCTGCTTTGTGATCTCTTCAACGATATTTTGTCTTTGGATGTTCAAGCTCTGAGCTTCTTTGGCTAAATCTGTCGCTAACTCATCATCTAATGTCGTCAACAGCTCAACACCACTTTGGGCATGTTGCATTCGGCCGATCGCATTTAAGCGCGGTCCTAACGAAAAACCGATCGTTTCAGAAGTGATCGCTCGTTGGTCAACGCCCGCAACTTCATATAAAGCAAGTAATCCAGGACGCAAGGTATTTTCCAGAGCCGTCAACCCAAATTTGACCAAAGCACGATTCTCATCTGTCAATGAGACAAGATCAGCCACTGTTCCGATCGTCGCTAGATCCAAGAGATCTTGTGGGATCTCATCTAACAGCGCTGTTGCCACTTTAAAAGCTACCCCCGCTCCTGAAAGATCACCAAACGGATATTTTCCTTTAGGATGACGAGGATGGACCACCGCATAAGCATCTGGTAGCGTTTGGGGCAATTCATGATGATCAGTGACGAGCACATCAACACCTTTTTCATTTGCCAAAGTGATCGCCTCGTGACCTGAGACACCATTATCAACGGTCACGATCAGTTCAGTTCCATTAGCGATCAAACGTTCATATGCGTCTTTATTGGGACCGTAACCATCTTTGAAGCGATCAGGGATATAGTAATCAACATCAGCACCTAACTGTGTCAAAGTCTCATACATGATCGCCGTACTAGTCAGTCCGTCGGCATCATAGTCACCATAGATCGTGATATGCTCACCTGAAACGATCGCTTCTTGGATCCGATCAACTGTTTTTTGCATATCATATAGTAAATATGGATCGTAAAAACTCGTACTTGATGGCTCAAGAAATCTGCGAACCTCCTCGACGGTCGTATATCCCTTCTTCACTAACAGCTCAGCCACTAGAGTAGCCAAGCCAAATTCATCTGCGATCGCTTGGCTAGCTGGAGTTGGGGCCAGGTTTTCTTCTTGCCATCGATATTTTGCTGAAACCAATATTTTTCCCCCTACATCTAACTACTTTTCTTCTGTTTTTGTATCGTGTTTTATCTCTTGTTTAATGTTTTTATCTGCCCGGCGCATTGCTTGATTAGATTCTAATTTACTCTTGACCTGTTTTAATTCCTGCTTTTGTTGCAAAATAGTCGTCATCGAGAAAAGAACTGCTAAAATAACACCTAAAAGTAATGAGATCACCAAGATCACAACTAACGGCATCGTAACTTGGGAAAAGCCAAAATTAACAGTCACAGGTTGCACATTTAACCATGAAAAGATCACGATCACCAAGACTAAAACTAAAATTCCGATCAAACTCCATTGTTTTTTCATAGATCTTACCTATCCTTTATTATTTTTTATTAAAGATCCCGCCAGCCAGATGATCACCTAGCCACGGAAACATTTGATACCCGTGATGCGCTAGTTCCATATAATATGGCAAATTGAGCTCGCGTTTACGTGTCCCGATCGCCTTAACGATCTTTTCAGCAACGATCTCTGGATTCAATGACATTTTCTTGACCCGATCGATATATTCGCCTGTTTCATCGGCAATTTCAAAGAAAGCTGTTCTGATCGGACCTGGATTGACTGTCAAGACTGCGATCCCCAAAGGTTTTAATTCTAAACGCAAAGCATTTGAATATGCGATCACAGCTGCTTTAGTAGCTGAATAGATCGATGATTTGGGAGTTGCGATCTTGCCACCGATCGAGGCTACATTGATGATCATGCCTCGTTTGCGCTTAGCCATATATAAAGCTGTATATTTAGTTACATACATCAAGCCTAAGACATTGACCCGAAACATTCTTTCGGCAATATCCATTCTAAAGTCCAGGGCTTGACGCATAAAACCAAAACCAGCATCATTGATCAAAACATCGATCGGACCGACATTTGCTTCTACTTCATCGATCACTTTTTCGATCTGATGCGGATGCGAGACATCTAATTGGTAAGCATAGGCCAATCTCCCAGAGATCGCCCGACAAACAGCCATTACTTTTTCAAGCTTATCTTTGCGCCGGGCACACCCAACTACGATCGCCCCTTGCTTAGCAACTTGATAGGCAACTTGTTCGCCTAAACCAGAAGAAGCTCCTGTGATCAAAACAACTCGATTCGTTAGATCTTTTAATTGCTTATATCCTGTCATTAGCTTTTTTCACCTTTCTTTTTGAATGGAACATCGATCACATCAAAATCTTTGACTACCTTGACATTACTGAAGATACTTGCAGCATCTTTTTGCAGTTGCGTTGCTAAAGGTCCGACATAACGTGCCGAAATGTGATTCAATAGTAATTGCTTGACACCCGCTTTATTTGCGATCTTAGCTGCTTGAATGCACGTCGAGTGATAATAGTTACGTGCTAGTTTGCTCTCGCCTTTACCAAAAGTACTCTCGTGTACTAACACATCTGCACCTTGCGCTAATTCTAAGATCCCAGGTGTTGGTCTAGTATCACCTAAGATCGTGATGATCCGACCCTTTTGGGGTTCACCGATGTAATCTTTACCATCAAGCGTGCGTCCATCAGGTAAAGTCACAACATCTCCAGCCTTGATCCGACCATAGATCGGCCCCGAAGGAACATGTTCAGCCCGCAACTTATCGATCAACAGTTCACCTGGATGATCTTTTTCTTCGATCCGATAACCCACACATTCGATCCGATGATCTAGCCGCTGAAATGAAACTTTGAATTTATCATCCTCAAAAATCACACCTTCGTCTGTTAATTCTACAAATCGCAGTGGGTATGAAAGATGTGTTTGCGAAACTTTCAAACTTATCCTCACAAAATCAGCGATCCCTTTAGGTCCATAGATCGTCAGTGGGTGTAATTTTTCTCCCCCTTGAAATGAACGACTACTTAAAAAACCAGGTAGTCCAAAGATATGATCTCCATGTAAATGCGTTATAAAGATCTTATCGACCTTACGTGGCCTGATCGTCGTGTGTAAGATCTGATGTTGCGTTCCTTCGCCAACATCAAATAACCACACCGCATTTTCCTCATCTAACAGTTTAAGGGCGACCGATGATACATTGCGAAATTTCGCAGGTGAGCCCGCACCTGTACCTAAAAATTCTAATTCCATCAATTGATATTCCTATTCTAATCGGCAAAGCCGAAGTAGTTTTTCATGTTATTCCTTTTATATTCTATCATCATTTCCCCAAGTAGACAAAGTACCCTCTATCCAAAACCTCAGTCGAACATCTCTTTTTAAGTATTCGATAACGATTTAAATAAAAAATATTACATTTCTTTATTTGCAATAGCATAAAAATTTTGTCTTTATCGAACAAATGTTTTATAATACAATTGAGGTGAGTCCATTGCGTATCAGTGATTTTTTACATTTGACCACAGAACTCGATCTGACTTTAAAAGTTTACTTCACAACGTCCACGCAAACTTTGCCAATAGGAGTAGTACGCTTTTTGCCGACTGAAGTTGTTTTGTTGCCAACTAAAAAGCCCCTAACACTAAAAGAACTTCAGCTAAAGTTAGCACCTATAGCTCCAACTACAACACTAAGTTTAATGTCTAATGATACACTCCAACCACTTTTTGGGATCAAGATCAGCCCTCCAAAATTATTACTTAAGTAAAAAAGATGCCTTCAAAACCTGAAAGCATCTTTTATTTATTTTAGTATCTGTTTGGCTACAAAAGGTCCATAGTATTTGAGTCCTTCTGGATTTGGATGAACATTATCACCATAGAACCAATCGGCATGATCTTTACTGTAAGCATACCAATCAATTATCTTTAGATTGTGATATTTCTTAGCAGCTTCCTTTAGATCATCGTTGACCTGGTCTTGCCAACGTCGTGTCGGAACATGGACATTGATCCAATACACTTTGCGTTTATCACCTAAGATCGTCATGATCTGTTGCATCTCATCTTCCGTAAATGGGCCATTAGTACCTTCACTGATCAAAACTGTGTCAGATAGTTTACCCATTTGAGCTAACGATTGTAAGACTGGGATCGCTTCTTTGACCTGACGTCCGACTTTAGCATCGACATACATATTAGGGAAGATCCCTTGGAGTGTTGCTGAAGCATCAGCAAGGACCGAATCACCTACTGCTGTGATCGGTAAAGTTTGTGCTCGAGTAAGCTCAGCTTGGGTCAATGAATCACTTGAACTAGATTCAGATCTACTTGTTGCTTGCTCAGAACTTGCTTTTTGAACACTTGAAGCTTGACTACTTTTCTCAGCTTGGATCTCCTTATTTTGCGTTGCCACCTTTTTGTTATTTGACTCGATCGCTTTTTCTAATGCTGAATTTTGCTTACTTTCAGAACCCTGAGCCGGGGAAATGATCGCACCCGTCAAAGCTAATAAGATGATCACACTTGGTACAGCTAGATACCAGCGTTTTTTGCCATAGCGTGATCCTGGTGCAAAAATTTCCTTGATCGTTATCCATGTCTTAGAATAGTCAAAATGTTGCAAGGGCAATTCAAGATAACGATAAGAAAGATCACTGATCATTAAGATCAAAGCTACTTCGATCACACCGTATAAGAATGGATGGTCGGCGACATTTACTTTGTCTTCAAAAAAGACCAAGACTGGATATTGATATAAGTAGATCCCGTAACTGCGCTTTCCGATCCAAGTAAATAATGGATTTGTTAACAAACGGTTGATGTCAGCCCCAGGATGAGCCACAACTGCGACTAAGATCATCGATAAAACAGAGAAGAAAAACATCCCGCCCCGATAAACCAAAGCACTTTCACCCGTCATACGCATAAACATCCAAAGTAAAAGCAACATTGTGACGCCACCGATCACATCTAGGGCTAGCCTAAAGTTTGGTTGCAAATCCTTTTTAAGGGCTGTACTTGGCCAAATAACTGCTAACGATGTCCCTAATAAGATCGAAAACATCCGTGTATCTGTACCGTAGTAAACACGGGAGGGATCTTGACCACTCCGATACAAGATAGCCATCAATAAAGCCGAGATAAACGCTAAAATGATCATCGTATCAAAGATCGGTTGTTTCTTTTTGACAAATTTTAGCAATAATAAAATAATTATCGGCCAAAAAAGATAAAATTGTCCTTCGATCGATAATGACCATAGATGGGTAAACGGTGACTGGGTACCAAACTTATCAAAATAAGATTCATGATGTGCCACTTGGAACCAATTATAAACATATAAAAAATTGGTCGCGATTATTGCCCGAATATTTGTCAGTAGATCACGGGCAAACAAAGTAATGTAGGCAGTCGTTACTAATACCAATGTAACTAAAGCTGGATACAGGCGCTTCATTCGTCTAATATAAAAGCCCTTGATATCGATCCGTCTATTTTGTTGCCATTCTTGAAACAATAGATCTGTGATCAAATAACCAGAGACCACAAAAAAGATCGGAACTCCTAAGAAACCACCTTGAAATTGATACGGTGCCAGATGATACAAAATAACACCGATGACTGCGATCGTTCTGATACCATCAAAACCTGTAATATATCTACTCTTCTTTAACCTTTTTCCCATTTGTAAATATTTCCTTTAAATCTTATTCAACAAATTCAAATGTAAAGTTGCCAATTCTTACAAGATCACCGTTCTTAGCTCCACGCTCACGCAAGGCATCATCAACGCCCATTCCACGTAATTGACGCGCAAAACGCATCATGCTTTCTTCGTGATCTAGGTTCGTCATCTTGAAGAGTTTTTCTAACTTAGCACCACCAAGGACCCAGGTTGCATCTGCATCACGTGTAAGCGTAAATGGTGCTTGTGCCGCTTGTTCCTCAAACTCATAGGCTTTAGCTTGTTTATCTTGGAGTTTTTCAGCTTTAGTCTCAAACGCTGGTGTCTCAGCCAACAACTTAGCAGTCTTGTGTAATAATTCATCTAAACCTTGATGTGTCAAAGAAGAGATGGCTAACACTTCTGGTTTAGTTGCTAAAGTATCATCTTGAGCAAGTTGTTCTTTAAATTTAGCTAAGTTTTCAGCCGAATCAGGCATATCCATCTTAGAAGCGACTACGATCTGTGGCCGCTTCAACAAAGCTGGATCATATTTCTTTAGTTCAGCATTGATCTTTTGATAATCTTCAAATGGATCGCGCCCTTCTGTCCCTGACATGTCGACCAAATGTAAGATCACTCTTGTCCGCTCAACGTGACGTAAAAATTGGATCCCTAAGCCAACGCCTTGTGAGGCACCTTCGATCAAACCTGGCAGATCAGCCATTACGAAATCTTGCCCGTCATCTAAACGTACCATTCCTAAGTTTGGCACAAGTGTTGTAAAGTGGTAATCAGCGATCTTAGGTTTAGCACTTGTTACCACCGAAAGTAAGGTCGATTTCCCAACTGATGGGAACCCGACCAGTCCCACATCCGCTAAAACCTTAAGTTCAAGCTTTAGATTTCGTTCGATCCCTGGTTCACCATTTTCAGCGATCTCAGGGGCTGGATTCTTAGCTGAAGCAAAATGAATATTGCCACGACCACCACGACCACCTTTAGCTACGACTAATTCAGCGTTATTTTCGACTAGATCGCCTAAAACCTCACCAGTATCAGCATCCGTCACGGTCGTACCTTGTGGAACTGCAATATATAAGTCTTTTGCTCCACGACCATACATCCCTTTGATCATTCCATTTTGGCCAGGTTTAGCCTTAAAAATACGGTGATAACGAAAATCCATCAAAGTCCGTAAACCTTCATCGACTTTCAAGATGACACTACCACCTTTACCACCGTCTCCCCCAGCCGGTCCTCCATTAGGAACATATTTTTCGCGCCGAAAAGCTACGGCACCGTCGCCACCTTTACCAGCTTTGACTTGAATTTTAACTTGATCTACAAACATTTATTTCACCCTTCTAAATAATCCGACAACCTCTGCTGTCCAGGATGTTTCTACATAATCTCTAACTATTATTCAATATTACCTAAAATTTTTTCAAAATATTGTAACACTAAGCACAAGTATAACAGTTTCACGCCTCATTCTTCAACCAAGAATAACACTTAATTATCTAAACTTAACTTGATCGTTTGGGCGACCTTTTTAGAGATCCCTAAAGCTTGAAGCTCTTCTAATGAAGCTTGCGCGATTTTCTTTAAAGATCCGTAATTACGCAAAAGTTTGATCCGCGTTTTTGGTCCCACACCGGGGATCCGTTCAAGCTTGGATGAAAGCGAATTTTTCGATCTAACTTGACGGTGAAATGTCACTGCAAATCGGTGAACTTCATCTTGGATCCTTTGCAACAGATAAAAGCCCTCGCTCTTTGGATCTAGTCCGATCCGTTCGCCGGTTTGACGTAAAAGATCAGCCGTCTTATGGTGCTCATTTTTTACCATCCCAGCTACTGGGATCGCCAAGCCTAACTGATTATGCAAAACATCGACCGCCGCTTGAACTTGGATCTCGGCTCCGTCCATCAAGATCAAATCAGGTAACGGCTTTTTTTCTTTCAACAACCGGCTATAACGGCGATAGATGACTTCTCGCGTGCTTGCAGCTTCATCCGCATGATCAACTGTTTGTAATTTGTATTTCCGATAATCATTTTTCTCTGGTTGCCCATCAACAAAACAAACCATCGCTGAAACGAGGTCTGAACCTTGCGTATGCGAATGATCAAAGGCTTCGATCCGATGGCCCACCGGTAACCCTAAAGCATCAGTGATCTCTTTCATTGCTCCAGTCGTTTTGCGATCATCTAATTCTAGTAAACGAAACTTTTCTTCTAAAATTAACTGGGCATTTTTGCTAGCAAGATCGAGCAATTCCTTTTTGGTCCCACGTTTTGGTGTCCTAACTGGTGTTTGTAAAATATCAGCTAAGATCTCTTTATCGATCCTTTCTGGAACTAAGATCTCTTTAGGCAAGATCCGATTTTTTTGGTTGTAAAACTGTAAGATAAATGAAGCTAGTTCGGCCTCAGGCGTATCGATACATGGGAAAAGCCGTTTTTCTCGTTTCATTAACCGAGCCTGACGAATGAAGAAAACCTGGATCGAGATCCACCCCTTATCCATATAAAAACCAAACAGATCTCGTGGTGTATTATCATTAGAAATGATTTTTTGCCGTTCAACAGTCATCTCAACATAACGGATCTGATCTCTGATCTCACCGGCACGCTCATATTCAAGTTGTTCGGCAGCCTGTTGCATCTTTGCGGTCAATTCTCGCTTGATCCCACCAACATTACCACTTAAAAAAGATTTGATCTTTTTGATATTTTTTTCATACTCAGCTGGATCGACTTCTTTAAAACAGGCCCCTAAACATTGGCCCATATGATAATACAAGCAAGGACGCTTTTGATACCCATTGCAGCGTCTTAACGGATATACCTTTTGCAATAACTGTAATGTTTCTTGAGCAGCGTAAACATTAGGATAAGGACCAAAATAATAGCCCCCATCTTTTTTGACTTGACTAACGATCTTTAGTACGGGGTCTTTTTCGTTAGTGATCTTGATATACGGATAACCCGTTCCCCGTTTCAACTTGATATTATAATGAGGTGTATACTTTTGGATCAGCGTTATTTCTAGCAAGAACGCCTCTTTATCTGTCGAAGTAATGATCGTTTCAAAATCATAGATCTCAGAGACCAACTTAGCTGTCTTACCTTCATGACTACTTTTAAAATAAGACCTGACCCGGTTTTTCAAATTCTTAGCCTTCCCCACATAAATGATCTTGCTATTGATATCTTTCATCAGATAGCATCCGGGAAGATCAGGTAACAACTTTAATTTGTTTTCAATATGTTCTGATGCCATCTCACTTTTCCTTTCGCTACTTCCTCTACATTAATTATACAGCAAAAATTGGCTTTACAATACGTAAAAATACGCTTGCCCTCAAATGACAAGCGTATTTTTCTGATCATTTATTTTATAAAACTTTTGCTAAAAAATCTTTGGCACGAGCAGATTTTGGATGTTCAAAGATCTCTTCTGGACTACCGATCTCTTGAACATAGCCATCTGCCATGAACCAAACTTCATCAGCCACCTCGCGAGCAAAGCCCATTTCATGTGTGACCACGACCATTGTCATTCCACTATCAGCTAAATCTTGCATAACTTTCAAAACTTCGCCGACCATCTCAGGATCTAAGGCACTAGTTGGTTCGTCAAATAAAATAACTTCTGGATCCATCGCTAATGCACGTGCGATCGCCACCCGTTGCTTTTGGCCCCCAGATAGACTATCTGGGAATTGGTCAGCTTTATCTAAAAGTCCAACTTTATCAAGCAGCTCTTTCCCACGCTCTGTGGCTGTCTTTTCATCCACATTTTTGACTTTCATCGGTGCTAACTTGATATTTTCTAAAACACTCATATTTGGGAAAAGATTGAAGCCTTGAAAGACCATCCCCATCTTTTCACGTAAAACATTTAATTGTTTTTCAGAAATATGTGCCAGATCTTGACCATCAAAAATGATCTTGCCACTTGTTGGTTTTTCTAAAACATTTAAGCAACGTAAAAATGTACTCTTACCTGAGCCAGAAGGTCCGATCACACAGATAACTTGACCTTTATCCACTGTTTCGGTGATATCTTTTAAGACTTCATTTTTACCGTAATTTTTCTTCAAGTTTTTGATCTCGATCATTTTATCCATGGTTTAACTTCCTTTCAAATAAGTTGAGTAACTTCGATAAACTAAATGTCATGATAAAGTAGATCACCATTGCGATAAACAGCGGCATGACACCTTTATACGTCGCAGATTGTACTAATTGTGTTTGATACATCAGATCACCGACACCGATGATCGAGACGATCGAACTTTCCTTGATCAAGGTCACAAATTCATTACCTAAAGCTGGCCAAATATTTTTCAAGGCTTGCGGAATAACAACATAACGATACGTATCTTTTTGTGTCATCCCTAACGAACGAGCTGCTTCTGTTTGACCTGTTGGGATAGATTCGATCCCTGATCTGATAACTTCAGCAATATAGGCTGCGGAATTTAAAGCAGTTGCAATGATCCCGGCTACTAAAGCTGGTAAGGATTGAATAACTGCACCGACACCAAAGTAAACAAACATCACTTGGACCATCAACGGTGTCCCTCGGATAAACTCGATATAACAAACTGCAATGCTATGCAACAATTTATTCTTAGATAGACGCATCAAGGAGAGCAGTGTCCCCAAGATAAAACCAAAGAAGATCGCTGTAACAGTAATGATCAAGGTATATTCGATCCCTTTAGCAAAATATGTCCAATAGCTCATCATGGTATTGTTCTTGGTAGTCGTTTCCATGTATTTAGCCGCTTCAGGCACATACTTTGTATCAAGTAAATTTTGTTTTTTGATCTGAGCTAATGTTTTATTGGCTGCAGCGACTAAAGCAGGCGAATTTTTTCTAAAGGCGATCGCTGAACCGGTTTGATCAGAACTAACGGAAAAGCCTGGATCAAAGGCTAATAATTGATTATTGTTAGCCACATACGCCTTAGCTGTTGGTTCTTCCATTGCGATCCCGTTGATTTTGCCCGATTGTAGTGCTAAGACTAAGTTATTTAACTTCGAAAGCCCTTTGACAGTCGTACCAGGCATTTGATCTTTGACTAAATTATATTGTAATGACCCATTTTGAGCACCAACTGTTTGTCCCTTGAAATCTGCTAAATTCTTATATTTGCTAGCATCTTTTTTATTGATGACGATGTATTGTTTACCCGAATAATAGATATCAGAAAAATCCACACTTGCTTTTCTTTCAGGTGTCGGGTTCATTGCTGAGATGATCGCATCAACCTTATTTGTTTCTAAAGCAACTAATAGTGAATCAAATGACATATTTTTGATCTCAAGTTTTACACCGAGATCTTTTGCCAATTTTTTAGCGATCTCAATATCGATCCCAACATACTCTGTTTTACCATCAACTTTAGCTGTAAATTCATATGGTGGGTAATCAGCACTTAAACCAACCACCAATTTCCCACTTTTTTTGATATCTTCCAAAGAGGTATCCGTCTGATCAGCTTTGATCGTTAAATTACTAAGTGGTAAAAAAACAGCAAACATCATGACCAGCATTAAAATAAATTGCTTGAGTTTATTCATTTCCAATAGCTCCTTTTTTTAAATTTGTGTGTCGCACCATCTGGCTTGACTCCCACTTCTTATTTTTAATTTTATAGGTATTATACCCCTATAAGATTATTTATGCAATAAATAATCACAAAAAAGTTTTTTTATACAAAAAATACTGAATATATCTAATTTGAAATCTAGTCAAAGACCTGTTATCCTTGGGGTAAATAAGTTAAAGTAAGGTGATATCCATGGGTCTTAAGATCAATCAAACCAATAAACTCGAAGATCTCTTCAGTAAATTTGCGATCGAGCCTGAAAAAAAAGCCAAGCGCGAAGAAAAAGAAAGTACTGATCCTAAAAAAGAGGATAAGGATAAGAAAAAATAATGAGAATGCCAGTGAAGTTTTCGTTCCTGGCATTCTCATTATTTGTATCATTATGCATTCGGTGTGAATCCATTGGGATAACGTCGATTCAAGGTGTCGATATTCTTTTGCGCGACCTCATCAAAAGGAATATCTGCCCATTGTGCGATCTGAGATAGATACCACAAAACATCTCCCATCTCAGCCACTAATTTCTCACGGTCAAGATCTTTACCTTTAAATGTATAATCTTTCACGAGATCGATCAATTGTCCACTCTCACCTGCTAAACCTAAAGCACAATTGGTCAAAACCTGTTCATTTCCATAGAGAGTTCGATTTGCTGCTACTTGGTATTCATTAAATTCCATTATTTTGCCCCCATTGTATGTGCATCGATCCATTCCCAGATCTGCTCTTTACCTGTTTTAGTAACTGCTGAAAATAAAATGACTTTATCTTCTTTACGTAGACGTAATTTTTTGCGAATGATGCTTTCACTCTTATTCCACTTACCACGAGCAATTTTATCGATCTTAGTTCCAACGACCAAGATCGGCAAGTTGTAATAATGTAAAAATTCGATCATTTGGCAATCAAGCTCGGTCGGTTCATGCCGCGCATCGACTAATGAGATCACACCCCGCAATTCTTGCCGTGTTTCAAAATATGTTTCGATCATTTTTCCCCATTTTTCTCGATCTTTTTTCGAAACTTTTGCATAACCATAACCTGGCACATCAACAAAATATAACTCATCTTCAATATTGTAAAAGTTCAAAGTTTGTGTCTTACCTGGTTGGCTAGATGTCCGGGCGTAATTTTTACGATTGATCAAGGTGTTGATCAGTGATGATTTCCCCACATTGGAGCGCCCTGACAAGGCGATCTCAGGATACCCTTCTGCTGGATACTGTTCTGGTCGGACTGCACTGATCGTCAGCTCAACATTATGTACGTCCATATAAATCTGCTACCTCCGTTAAATTCATTTACGTCTAATTCTATCACAAAATCCACATCTACGTGTACTTAAAAAGAAACGCCCCATGATCCGCAGATCTGGGGCGTGAACTTTGAGAAAAAACGATAGGGCCATGGTCCCATATCATCATTTAACAAAATTATTTTGTTTTTACAACTTCTTTGTCACCGTAGAAACCGCAAGCTGGGCAAACGTGGTGTGACTTTCTCAATTCACCACAGTTAGGGCAAGCGCTCATGCCAGGTACTGACAATTTGTAGTGTGTACGACGTAATCTCTTACGTGTTTTAGATGTTTTACGTGCTGGTACAGCCATCGAGAAACACCTCCTTCAAAATTTTAAAAATATCCAACAAAAAGAATTTTACTTGTTATTCATCACTTTTGCAACTAATCTTTAGCATTTTCGAAAAAATCCTTGAGTTTAGCCAAACGTGGATCAACACCATCTTCATCTTTTTGCATTTTCTTTAACTCACCTTCACTGACAACGTTCCAATCGCCACCGTTAGGCATTGTCGCATCATCTTGTTGTTCGGCTTTCGTTAAAACCTGCATCGGAATTTGTAACAAAATATTGTCTTCGATCACACTATTGAGATCTAAAATGTCATTTTCTAAAACGATCACAACATCTGTATCCTCAAACCGTGAAAGATCACGCTCATGGTGACTGACATAATGTTCCGTAAATTCAAACTCTAAGTCAACTTCGGCTGGTTCAAGTGAACGCGTTGAAGGTAATGTGACTGTCGTTTTAACTTTGGCATAGCCTAAGACACCTAATTCATCAACGGAAAAGACACCCTTGACCAAAACCGGGGAAACATCCAGAATCTCTGGACGCCGTTTTGTTAAAGAAGCTTTAAGATCTAAAGCTTCTTCAAACATCAACGGCTCATCAGCAGTTTGGCGCAATTCATTTAATGACCATTTCATGCTATATTCCTCCTAATGCAACAAAATTGATTATACTTGCTTTAAAAAGCTTTGTCAATGCTTTTTCCTTGACACCTATTTAAAAAATGCGTATTGGCGCTCTTTTTAGATCCTGTTCTAGCTGATTTTGAAGCTGGTAAATTTTCCCAGCACGATAATCAACGCGATAAATCGCATCTTTATCATCCTTAGAAACTTTAGCAATTATCTGATATGCACTCGTCTTCTTAGCTCGACGCAATACCTGTTGCCCCTTGGAATTAAAGCCTAAAAGACGCATATATGGAGCTTGGTCATACTCTTTGAGCTCAGCAAGTGTTAGATCCAATAGTAAGGCACAGGCTAAGCGTGACAAACGCGTATATGTGAAACGCTTGGTCTTGACTGCTTTTAACCATTGATCAAAATCAGCTGTGCTCGGTAACCGTTCCATTTGCTCTTTTAAGCGATATTCGATCCCTTCAGCCATTCCGTAGATCTCACTTAATCGTGCTGGCGCAGTTGACAGCAATTTATACTTTAAATATGGAAAAAAATCATCCCACGTCAGTAATTTTTGCGTCTTTAGTGTCTTTAACGTAGCCGCAGGGACATAAGCGCTCAGTTTCGCTAAATTCCCCGCTAGATAATGCTGTCTGATCGCAGTCGCACTAGCGATCGTTCCAGCTTTTAAATTTATTTCATGATAATTTGCATTTTTGCGCTGGATCGGATTCAAGAACAAAGGCTCGCCCAACTTTAAATTTGCTTTAGCATACGCCAGCCCTAAAAGATCATTTGGCTGATCGACATTATGGCCGATCTTAGCAGCAACTGCTTTTTGAAATGTTGCCGCATAAGATTCATTATATGTTTTAAAATCACCGTGTGTACTTTGGACTAAGCGCGCATACGCGGTAAAATCATACTCCGCATGCTCAGCCCCAAAAAATAGATCTGTCACGCCTAATGAAGCTAGGATCGAGACCCCATTAAAAGCAAAACGGTCCGCTGGTTGTACACAGGCCAAAACCGGCATCTCGACCACAAGATCAGCTCCATTAGCTAGAGCTTGTTGGGCCCGCGTCCACTTGTCAAAGCTAGCTGGTTCGCCCCGTTGCAAAAAATTTCCACTCATCGCTACCACTAAAGGTGCATCGGGGAACTTTTTTTTGACTTCCTTTATCTGGTAAAGATGTCCATTATGAAATGGATTATATTCAGCAATAATTCCCGCAACTGGCATGTTTATCCCCCTATTTACTTATGGCAACTAAAAAACCACCGCGTCGTTTCTAAAGTAAGCTCACCCTTACCAAAGTCAGCACTTACCGTGATATCCTTAAATCCCGCTTGGGTCAATAGTCGCTGGTAAACTTCTAATTCATAAGTTCGTTCATGATGGATCTCACTGACTCTTTCATAACTCGCCAGTGCCTCATTCCAAACAAAAAAGGTCAATTCATGGACCGCACTATGCTCAAATTCATCAGCAAAACTACTCCAGATAAAGGCTTGATCTTCAGTAGTATAGTTATACATGTAGCCTGGATAGACCTCATCAGTTTGATAAGGTGTGATCACATCAAAAATAAATTTCCCATCATTTTCTAGATGTTGATAAACTTCTTTAAAAGCTTGAAGTACTTGAGCTTCATCTTGTAAGTAACAAAATGAATCCGCAAAACAAGTCACCGCACTATACTGGCCTAGTGCGCTCAAGTCTAACATATTTCCTTGCATAAATGGGATCGCTAAATCAGCTTCCCTAGCATGCATTTCAGCTAAAGCTAGCATCTCTTCTGATAGATCGACTCCTGAAACTTGATAACCATTTTGAGCCAACATGACCGCTAAACGTCCGGCACCACAGGCTAGATCTAATATCTGCCCCGTAGTCTTAGGAAGCTCTTGTTCAACAAAATCTAACCATTGATCATACATCGTCGGTTCCATTAGCTCGTCATAGAGCTTGGCAAAACTCGAATAGATCATCTTAGTCTTTGACCCATTCTTCGATATCAACTAATGGTGCATCAGACCATAACTTTTCTAAGTTATAGAATTGTCGTGTTTCTTCTTTAAAGACATGCACGATCACATCCCCTAGATCAAGTAAGATCCAGTTAGCGCCATCTTTGCCTTCAACACTTTTGATATCTTCATTTGCTTCATGAACTTTTTCAACGATCGCTTCAGTTACAGCTTTGACTTGTCTTTCAGAACCGGCTTGCATGATCACAAAATAATCAGCTAATAAACTGATATTTTGGACATCTAAAGCAACGATATCTTCTGCACGCTTGCTATCTGCAGCGCGAACAACTAATTCTAATAATTCTTGACTGTTCATATAGTCCTCCTAAATAGGCTACGATGCGACATATGCATTATATGTCAAGATCGCAGCGGGATAAATTGTTTTATCATTATTCATCAAATATAGCAATGTATGCTTAGTTTCAAACTCAACTGCTGCACGTAGACTTTCAGCAGCTAGCTGCCGTGCTTGGTCGACTCCAGGAAAATCACGGCCTGGTTCGATATAATCAGCTACATACACGATCTGATCTAGCATTGTCATTTCTTTAGCGCCCACTGTATGGCGTCGGACTGCATTTAAGATCTCTTCATCGGTGATCTTTAATTCTTTTTTGATGATCTCAGCGCCTACAACTCCATGCCAGATAAAATTGTTCCAATTTAGTAAGTCTTGTTCTAATCCAGTTTGAACGATCAGCGCTTTAAACTCTGAATCGCTACGTTCTTTAGCATAATCATGGACTAGCGCTGCCACACTAGCTTTCTCAAGCTCATAATCGTTAGCTTGGGCTAATTCTAACGCAGCTTGTTCAACTCCTAAAATATGTTTAAACCGTTTTTCACTGACCTGTTCTTTGACTTTAGCGATCAGCTCTTTACGTGAACCAGCGTAATAATGTTTTTGGTATTCAACTGTTTGTGTCATGATAAAGACCTTCTTGTTTGATATAATTTTCCACTTCACTTGTTACCAAGTACTTGATCGAGCGTCCTTGTTGTACTTTTTCACGGATCATCGATGAACTGATATCGATCCGCAAAACATCGACCCAGATCAAAGGGTAGTCACTTTTTTTGGCGTAGCCTTTGCGTTCCACACTGACAAATTGGATCATTTTGACCAATTCATCGACCTTGTACCATTTAGGCAAATACTCAACCATATCCCCTCCAATGATAAAATAAAGATCAGCATTGGGATATAGCTTCTTTAGCTCCTGGACAGTATCGTAAGTGTAACTGATCCCACCACGTCTGATCTCAATATCTTCGAGTTGAAATTTAGGCTCAGAAGCAATACTCATTTCGACCATGTGTACACGATATTTGGCAGCGATCGCAGCTTTTTGATCAATGTGTGGGGGCAAATTATCTGGCATAAATAATACTTTATCTAGATCAAGTTGCTCTTGCACCTGCTTAGCCATGATCAAATGGCCTAAATGAGGTGGATTAAAGGTCCCACCCATGATCCCGATCCGTTCACGGCTATCAGCTTTTATAGGTTGAACTTGGACTTTAGAAGCCACCGTCGTTTCGGTCTTTAGCATCCTACCCACCTCTTAGAGTTTAGTAACTTCAAGTGAATATGAACGATTATCACGTTTATCTGCTTGTTTGAACAATACTAAAACATGACCGATCTTTTGAACGACTTGGATATCGGTATTGTCTTCGATAAACGCGATCACTTCTTCATCTTCGACCAACGCATTTTGTAAGATATTTACCTTAAATAATTCACGTTTTTCAATGGCATCTTCGATCTGAGCAAGCCAGTTAGCACTCAAACCTTCCTTACCCACTTGAAATAACGGACGCATTCCGTGTGCTTGAGCACGGAGATAGCGTTTTTGTTTACCCTTAAGTTTCATATTCTAATTCCTCTCTTAAACCATCGCTCTTCTTAAAATAACAGCTACTCCTTCAGGGGCCCAGCCTGCAACGACACTATTAGCTTTAACTGTGACCCAACCTAAGCCTGCAAAAACAAGATCACTTTTTTCGGTCGTTTTAAATTCAAAACGCACTAGCTTTGGAAAATCTTTCATTTCTTCAGCTGTCGGTGGGGTCAATAACGTACCTGCATGTTTAGCATAAAATTCAGTCGCCTTTTCAGTCTTAGTCCGATGGAGCATTAAATTATTATCGGTATAAACGATCACACCTTGCTTTCCACCAGAGATATAATCAAAACGAGCTAAAGCGCCAAAAAAGAGAGTTTGGCCTTCGTTTAACTGGTAAACTTTAGGCTTGATCTCTTTTTGAGGTGCAGCTAATCGCAAAGCCTTAGGCGATAAATAATGTGCCATTTGATGCTTATGGATGATCCCTGGAGTATCGATCAAGAAATGACCGTCGCCAAATGGGATCTCGATCCGATCAAGGGTTGTTCCAGGAAAACGCGAAGTCGTGATCAAGTCTTTGACCCCTGTCGTTTGGTTGATGATCCGATTGATCAAAGTCGATTTCCCTACATTAGTGACCCCAACAACATATACATCACGACCTTCACGATATTTGTCGATCAATTCTAACAGATCTTCGAGGTCTTTTCCACGTTTGGCACTAGTCAAAGCCACCTCGACCGGACGAAGCCCCTGTTTGTTAGCCTCTTGGCGCATCCAATCTTTGATCTTGGAACGCTTCAATGAATGTGGTAAAAGATCTTCTTTATTACCAACTAATAAAACGGGGTTATCCCCTACAAAGCGGTGTAATCCCGGAATAAGCGAACCGTTAAAATCGAAGATATCGACAACATTGACGATCAAAGCATCCGTTTGACCGATCTGATTTAACAAACGCAAAAAGTCATCATCAGTTAAAGAAACGTCAGCTACCTCATTGTAGTGGCGTAATCTAAAGCACCGTTGACAATAAAGCTCATTATTTTCTAAGCCCTTTTGGATCGCTGCTCGTGGAGTATAACCAGGTTCAGTTTTATCTTCAGATTGGATCTTAGCCCCACAACCGATACAGTATAATTCTTCATTTTCAGTCATCTAATGTATGCCCCCATTTTGTACTCAATCTATCTTTTTTGATCAAACGTTTTTTAACGATCTTTTCAAAGAAACGATTGATCTTAGTGTTCCACGCATCAGAATCCACTAGTGGCTTGACCAAAATACTGCGGATCCCAGCATTATTGGCAGCCATTACATCAGTCATCAATTGATCACCAACTAAAACGACCTCATGTTTCTTTAGATCATAGCGCTTCAAAGCAATTTGGATCCCACGGGTAAGTGGCTTCAAAGCACGGGAAACAAAAGGTAGTTCTAAAGCTTTTAAAGCATGTTCGATCCGCTTATGCTTGTTATTTGACACTACGACCACCGGGATCTTAGCATCTTCCATCTTGTGTAACCACGCATGCAATTGGGGTGTGCCATCAGGATTATCCCAAGCGATCAAAGTATTATCAAGATCAGTCAACACGACCTTGATCCCTTTTTCTTTTAACTCAGTCGGTGAAAGGTCATAGATCGACTCGACCATCCAGGTTGGTTCAAATTTATTGAGCAAAGTATATCTCCTTCAAAATATAGTCTCCAACTACTATTATATGCTAGCAAAACTACTTTTAGCAAAATTTTAATGTGACAGCTAAAGAAAAAAGCCGAGACAACAGTAGTCTCAGCCTTTTAACTAAATGAGTGGCAAATTATTTTGCCAAAGCTTTCTTAGCTTCATCAACAAGCGCTGTGAAAGCAGCTGCATCGCTGATTGCAAGATCAGCTAACATTTTACGGTTAACATCAATGTTAGCTAATTTTAAACCGTGCATCAACTTGCTGTAGCTGATATCGTTCATACGAGCTGCTGCGTTGATACGAGCAATCCATAATTTACGGAAGTTTGATTTTGTCTTACGACGATCGCGGAATGCGTATTGGTAAGACTTCATAACTTGTTGCTTAGCTACTTTAAATTGGATATGCTTTGAACCGCGGTATCCTTTAGCTAATTTGATCATTTTTTTACGGCGTTGACGCGTAACTGTTCCACCTTTAACACGTGGCATGGTTAATTCCTCCTTAAACTTAGCCCGACGTTATGCGGGATTCACAAAACTGATCTGTGCGCTGAAAAAACGATCCAACAATCGCTTCTGCAAAGCACAATAATGATGCAATCTTACATTGCAACCGAGTAATAGAATCTCAATAATTATTTCATTTGAGAAAGCATTTGCTTGATACGCTTCATATCTGAAGCAGATACCATTGCTGGCTTACGCAATTGACGGCGTTGTTTCTTTGTCTTGCCGTGGAAACGGTGAGATGTAAAAGCGTGAGCACGCTTCAAACCACCATTTCCTGTACGCTTAAAGCGTTTTGCTGATGCGCGGTGTGTTTTTTGTTTTGGCATAATACTGTACTCCTCCTAAATAAACTATCAGCCTATTTTTCGGCTTTAGGCGCAAGCATTAAGAACATGCTGCGTCCATCCATTTTTGCTTTAGATTCGACTGTTGCAACATCATCTGTTTCCGCAGCAAATCTATCAAGAACTTCGCGTCCGATCTCTTTATGTGTGATCGCACGACCCTTAAAACGAATAGATACCTTAACTTTGTCACCTTTCGTCAAGAATTTACGTGCATTCTTGACTTTAGTATTAAAATCGTTAGTATCGATCGTTGGGCTTAACCGAACTTCTTTAACGTTGATCACTTTTTGCTTTTTACGAGCTTCACGCTGTTTCTTCTGCAACTCAAAACGATACTTCCCATAATCCATGATCTTGGCAACAGGTGGTTTTGCTTTAGGTGCTACCAAAACAAGGTCTAAGTTAGCTTGCTCTGCCAACTTCAAAGCTTCTTGCTTAGATTTGACCCCCAACTGGGAACCATCATCAGCAATCAAGCGTAACTCACGTGCGCGAATGCCTTCGTTTACCATCTTATCAACTGCTATGGCGTTTCACCTCCAAAAAAATTCAGAGAAAATGCAGAAAAAATGCGGGTATCTCGTAAAACTACAAGACACCCGCACAGATCCGTTTTTATCGGAATTACATTTCATAATTCTGCCCCGGGACTAATTGTCCCCTAGGCGAGAAGCGGGAGCCTCTGCTTTTTTTCTCAACTGTTATAGAATAACATAACTTTTTGAGTAAAACAACTATTTTTTCAAGTTTTTATCTAGATACTTACTTCCCTCACGGATACTGAGCGCAGCTAAGGTGTTACGATGAGTATGGATAAAACGTGCCACCCAGTCAGAATCAGTTTTAGAATGATCGCGCAAAGCCCAACCAATCGCTTTATTGATGAAAAACTCTTTGCTTCCAAGGTTATTTTCGATGATCTGTGCTAATAAAACTGTATCGGTCCGTTCTTTTAATAGAAGTTGAAATTCTAGTGCGATCCTTCTGACCCAAATATTCTCATCTTGGCTCCAACTAAGCATGATCCCAGACATTTCTAGTGGATAACGCAAGTACAGCTCTGTAAATACTTTAACTAACGTATCGATCGTATCCCACCATGCCTTAGTCTCCACCAAGGTTCTTAAAGTTGAGATATCAGCCAACGTCGTATATTTTTTCATCCTTACTAAATAATCACAGGCGATATATTGGTATTCTCTTTGTGGTTTTTGCCAGCAAAGATCTACAAACTCCCATATGATCTGCTTTGTCCTAGCTGCTTTTTTAAAGGCTTCGCGACAAATTTGCCGTCGCTTAGGCGTTTTGATCCCTAAAAATTCAAATTGATCACGCATATAGGCTGACATCTGCTTAGCATTTTTCTTATCACCAGCCAATGGCAATTCATCGAGCACGGCAAATAGTTCTTTTTTTACGTCCATTTTATCCTCTACCTATGTTTATATCTCGTTTGCTGAAATCACCTACGATACCGGTAATGCCTATCCAGATGCAACACGCTCAGTTTTGATACTAGCCAAAACATCACGCATTTCCAAAATGATCTCGTCTACCACCGTCAATAACACTTTCCCATACTTCATTCTTCTAATTGTTTTGAGACAGAGAGCTTACACGGTAAAACTCCACTTAATGATATCTCTTGCTTAGTTTTATCAATAAGGTCTTTGACCAGCTACTGTTTTTCTTTGAGCGCAGACCTAAACATAAGTTCCCGATAATTATTAGTTGTGAAAGTCTCGGTCTTTATTCCTAAAGTATCAACATCCAGAAAAATTCCCTTATTAAAGATCCCAACAATATCATATTCTTGTCCACCATAAAGTACTTTATCAGTTATTTGATCTGTCATGTACTCACACTTCCTTGTTGATCTAGTATACTTTCACATTAATGAAACATTTGTTTAGGTGCAAATAAAAAGTTTTCCATATTGAATAATAAGCTCATGATCTAGGATAAAAAGGATCATACCACGATCTGTGATAAGGTCCTTTGTTATTTTTTAAAAGTCTTCTTCGCGGTAACCGACTTGTTCCATATTCTTACGTCCACGTTGTAAGATATAGATCGCCACAATAACTAATACGATGCCGACAACTTCGACCCAGTTCATTCCTAAGCCTAAGAAGATCACGCTCAATACCGCTGTTGTGGCTGGTTGCAAGGCATCCATGATACTGATAACATCAGATGGTGCAAAGCGGGAACTGTAAAGTAATAATCCAAACGGGATGATCGTTCCCAATAAGATAACCGTCGATAGCGAAAGAAACACACCGCCAGTGATCACAGGGGGATTATCCCACACTGGGCGATAAAGATTAAATAATACGCCTGCGGTAAAAGTTCCCCAACCTAAGATCACGATCGGCGGATGATCCTTAGCGATCGTTTTTGGCAAAACAACATAAAGTGCGGCTGTGATCCCCGAACCGATCCCCCACAAAAGTGAATCCATCGGGATCGACATTTGTGTAAAATCGCCCTTAGTAAGAGCTAAAACAACTCCGACTAAAGCGACCACAAATGCGATCATATCAGTCGACAATGGACGTTGTTTTTTAATAAAGATCCCACCTAATACGATGAACAGTGGGCTTAAATATTGCAAGATCGTCGTCGCCGATGCATTACCTTTTTGGATCGAAATATAAAAAGTCAATAAGTTAGCCATCAAACCAAAAAGCGCATAGGCCAGTAAATACCCAAAGGTTTTCCACGATGAAAAGACACCAAAAGTCTTTTTACCATACATAAGCAAACTGATGATCAATAAGATCACCCCAGCCCCAAATGTTCTGATCGATAGATACCAATCAGCGGGGATATTTTGGTTTTGCGAGATAAATTGAACTGTTGTGCCTGAGATCCCCCAGACAGCTGAAGCTACTGCTGACCAAAAGATCCCTTTCATAACGTTATTATTAGATGTTGCTTTCATTATAAATATCCTCCAAGTAAATAATTATATTCGCAAAATTTTGACTTGGCAATATGGTATTGTAAAAAAAGATTACAAAGTATAGTAGTTCAGTGAGTATATCATAATTGCAGCAACTAACATTCATGCTCAGATCTTAGGATGAATATTACAAATGAAAAAGACTTGAGTTTTCCCAAGTCTTCAAGCACTATTTTACAAATAGACGATCTATAGCTCTTTTTTCGCACTAGGTTCAATATCAATAAAATGCATTTAAATATCTAAATTAACAACACAAAACATTCACAGCCCCTACTTCAACATATTTTTGGCGCTAGATTTTCGATCACCTTTGATAATGGTAAAGAGTTCGCTAAGTGGAGAGACATCATCGCTAATAAGCATGATCTCAATACCTACTTTGCTGATGTAGGAGCACCTAATCAGCAAGCTTTAAATGAACATACAAATGGGCTGCTTAGGAAAGATGGTCTAGGAAAAGACATGGACCTTAGTATTCTTTCCTCTGACTATGTGCATCAAGTCTCTAGTTACAAAAACAATATTTCACGCAAAAGTTTAAACTATAAAACTCCACTAGAAGTATTCATGAAGTACATTACAAATGGGCAACTGTCTTTTTTCTAACTTGATTTGACAATTCAGGTTAATAAATTCAGCTATCATCTTAACAATTTTTTGGAGAGAATTTCTGTATATGGATACAACATTCTAACACCCCCTTATCATTTAGACCTGATCTCTTTTACCTACTTTAACAACTTCTACAATAAACTTATTATCATGTATATCAGCTACGATTCGATAAGCACCTATTCGATATTTTCCAAAAGTTCCTAAATTTCTAGATAGCATAGTACCCTACTTCCTAGGATCTTCAGCACCCTCGATATGAGCTTCTAACCATTGAACTATTCTAATTTTGAATCGGTTTATCCAATTTCCTAAAATCACACTCTGATTTCTTACTGAATTCCCAAGTAAATTTATCTTCTATACTCAGAGTTCCAACCTATCCATAATTTCTTTTCATAATACAGTTTCTCCGTTACTTTCTTTTTTATTTGCAATAGCTTCTTTATAGTTCAGCGAATCTTCTACTCTATCCAGTATGCTTTTTTCATGAAATTGGTAATGGTTTCACCATACATACTAGAAACTTCTTTAACGATCTCATACTCATCATCTTTAAATCGTGCCGTCGTAATTTTTGTTATTTGAATACCACCTGAATAATTATTTTTCAAGTTAAGTATGCAATAGAATATATTGTAGTCTACTTAATTATTTTTTAAAATCTAGATAAGAGCACCATTATTCACCCGCACAATACAAAAATCCCACAAATTTGCCCTAGAATACACAAAAATTTGTAGGATTTTTTGGAAAAATAAAAAAACAGTGAACGAATTCACTGTTTCAAGTGCGCTCCGCAAAGCAACACCGCTATTAATAACTACATTCTACCATAATTTGAAAGAATATCAAGAGATAGCTATGATTTTCTTAATTTTAGCCACAGCATCTACATCAAATATCTTTCTAAAATTATCTGAATTATCAGATTCCTTCTGATAATTCAACACTAACCTTTCATAAGAGCGAAGAAATGCTTTGATTTCTGTTTTTGTAAAGTTAAAACATTTCATATAGTATGAAATTAGTAAAATATAGTCAGTAATAGTCTGAAAATTTATTTTTTTGGTGTTCGTCCATGTCTCTAAGTGTCCGATAACTGATTGTTTAACATTGCCTGTTCTAAAACGACAATCAAAAACCGGCCTATTATGAGCTATGGCATTTCGCAAATCCTTGATAATATACAAATGTTTTGATAATAAAGTATTATCTGTATCAAATCGTCTATCAAATACTCCTACATTTCTACTCAATTTTTCACGAGTATTATTATTTAAACGCTCAATAAAATTCCCTAAATCTCCTAAAGTTATCATTTCAAAAACCGCCCATATAGGAACGGATTGATTACTGTGAACATAATGCTTGATAATTTCACTTTTTGTATAGTTATGGGCAATTACAGTGTCAAACGTTCTCTTTAAATTTAAAAACTTACCCATTTCTTTTCTATATTCAATTGTCCCCTGCTCAAAATCGTCATAATGATTCAACTTATATTCAAAAATAGATTCCAAATCCGTTCCGCTATTAGTAACAACACAATCAATCGTATAATTATTGATCGCAGTTTCAAATTTCATGACAACAGGATACAATAATGCTTTTAAGTTATTATCCAGCTCGTATATATCACGAATTTCTTCAAATTTTTTTATATCAAGTGGATCATCTATAGTTTTTACAAATTTATAAGCTTTATATGCATGAAAATACCCCATGTTAAGAAGTTCTTGTTTGTCACGTGACCTTCCTTTCCCAATATCAATATTATGATGATCTCTAATGTGTTTCATCAAAGAATTAATAGACTTACCTTTTTCTTTCAAATGTTATTCCCCTTTCTTGATTTCATCAGCCATTGCATAAAATGCTTTACGAAATTCGATCCGATACTTCACCCAAGATAACTTGGTAATTTCCTCACTTGCGATCTCCTTATAATCAGAACGAGCACCATTCATGATCTGAGTTAATTCTCCTTGCTTATCCATATCTTCTTGACCTAACCGATGCCTTTGGATCAAACTTTCAAGCTCTTTTGGTTTGATACTATTATCCAGCCCCCAAGTCCTGATAAAATTAGTTACTTCCTTAAGATTACTTTCTTTTTGTGCTTTTTCCATTTCCATATTCATTTGTTCAACATTACGTGGTACAGGATATTCACTAAATTCAAATGTTTTATCGAAGATCTTGTCTACAAAACTATTTACTTTTGCTTTTTCCTTATCATTATCTGACTTAGCAAGTTCTAGTTTGATCTCTTCTCTAGTAGCAGTAGCTTCTTCGATCTGATCTGCATGGATCTCATCTGCCATTTTAGCGATCAGATCGACCAAGTAGTCATAATTTATCGTAACATCATGAATATGGGTCATAGCCAGATCTACTTGTGATATATCAATATTTTCTTCTTTTGCCCGACGCTCTCTTAGTTCATCAGCAATCACTGTTGTCAATAAAACTTCCTGTTCTTCTGTGATCCCGATCCGATCATAAAAATCTTTTGGATCATCATAGGCTGAAACAGGTTCACCGCTATCATCTTTCGTATATTGCTTCAATTGACTAAGTAATCGGTTGTAATCTTTGAGTTTTTCAAATGTTTCATCCTGTCTTTTTTCGCTTGGCGGAACTCTAATAAAGCTATCTGTTAGATCATCCAATTCTCTTACAACTTTTCTCATCTCTGCTTGAACTTCGCTAAAAGTTTTAGAAGTGATTTTAGACTCTTTATTTTTTGCTTTTAATTCTTCTAAAGATAATTGTTCATCAGCTGAAGCACGATTAGAATAAACCGCAAAAGCTTCATTCATCAAATATTCATTTCGCTCAGGCCAACGATAATTGACAACATTACCCCAAGGTTTAGCAATTAGATCATGCACTCGATTAGTCCGCGAATATGCTTGGATCAAATTAGCACTTTTCAATATCCGATCAACGTATAAAGTATTTAATTCAGGAGCATCAAAACCTGTTAATAGCTGATCGACCACGATCACTAGGTCTAAATATTTTCCATCATCAGCTGTTTTATTCAAACGTCGCACAAGATCTTCAGTATATTGTTTTGCACTAGTCCTATCATATGTTGTGCCAAACATTTCATTATAAGTCTTGATCGCTCGATCTAGATTTTCATTTGTTTTCAACTGATGATCGCTATTTGAGGTATCAGCCGAAAAACTTATCCCCACTCGCAACCGATCTTCAGGTGCTTTAGTCTGGTTGATCTCATTAAATTTATCAAAATATTCCATCGCCCTAGGAGTACTTGCTTTATTCCCTCCGACATGTACCGTAAATAACGCATTGTACTTGCGATCATTAGAGCGCTCTTTCCAGTGATCAAAGATATCCTTGACCACAAGCTCAACATGTTCTTCACTATTGTCATACACACTTCCACGAACATTGTTATCGATCTCGTCATTACTTTGATCTTTTGGAGCTTCGATAGTTTCTTTAAACTCAACATTAAATCCTAAAACATTCCTATCAGAGATCGCTTCCTTGATCGTATAAGCGTGTAAAAGCTCCCCAAAAATCGTATGAGTCTTTGATTCCTTAGGTTTTCTCGATTTTTTCGAATTATTTGCAAATATCGGCGTCCCAGTATAACCGACCCAAGCTGAATTAGGGATCGCTTTTCGGATAGATTCTAACATACTATTCTCATCAACACCATTTCCTGTCGAACGGTGCGCTTCATCAACAATGAATAAGATATTTTTATCTAATGGTTTAAAACTCTTACGCGCGACGTAACGCGCCATCTTTTGAATACTTGTAACAATAATATTTTTGTCACTTTTTCTAGTTAATTTTCGTTGAAGATCGGAAACATTTGCTGTATCACTGACCACACCTGTCTTCCCCTCAAAACTCGCAACTGGATCATATGCACGGTAGGCATCAGCTGTTTGGTTGGTCAATGCTATCCGATCGACTAAAAACACTACCTTATCCACTTTTGGTGAGCGACTCGCAAGCCAAGCCGTTTTAAAACTCGTGATAGTTTTACCTGAACCTGTTGTATGCCAGACATATCCCAAACGGCCATCATCATAGCTAAAATCATGCTTATTGACTTTGTCTAAGACACGCTTCGTGGCCAACATCTGGTAAGATCTCATAACTTTGATACTTTCTTTATTTTTAGTTCCATCCAACACCATGTAGCGTGTTGCCATATCATGTGCCATCGGGATCGAAAGAACTTTATCTGCAAACTCCTTCCAATGACGAACAGGAGTTGCATCGTCCTCATCTTGCCACTCAAAGGCAAAAGCTCGATTAAAACTGTCGAGTGTAGTATTCGCCATATATTTGCTCTGATACGGTGTCATTGCGATCAAGATCTGCAAAGTTGAATAAATTCCGCTGTATTGCTTTTCTGCTACATATTGTTTCATCTGATTCAAAGACTCTGTTGTACTATGTAGTGCTTTTTTTAATTCAATTTGAATGATCGGTAAACCATTGATCAATAACGTAACATCAAAGCGCCTATTAGGCTTGCCATCAACGACTTTCGGGCGCTTTATTTGGTTAACGATTTGATAGACTGTATCACCACCACCGACTTTGGCTTGATCAAAAACAGTCAAAATAACATGCTCTCCATTATCTAAATCAACTTCTGCCTGTGAGACACCATTGACACCATAGAGAAATTGCCCTGCCTTATAAGGAGTATCGATCTCAGTTATAACTTTTTTTACCTGCGCAAATTCCATTTTGGATAACTTTTCACCTTTTAGACGATCATGATTATTTTTCTCCAAAATATGCTTAAAATTATCCCAAAGCTCCTTCGTAGTCTTAATGTCATGCCTATATTCCCATTGCTTTGTCCCGCCGATCTTAGTCAGATACTCGATAACTTCTTGTTCAAATTGTAATTCTGGCTTACTTTTCATTTTCTTTTGCTCCTGTTAATATTCTTTCTTCTAATACTCTATCATTAAACTCTCTAACCAGTTTGGCATAGGTAACCAATTTCGCCTGAAGTTTCAATGATTCAAAATATGCCTTCCCCATCTTCTTTTGTTCACTTAACGAAATCACAGGCATTTCCAATTGCTGTAAAGATTTGATAGGTATGCGCAAGATCTTACCGTTACCTTGCATCTCACGCTCTTTTTGCCGCTTGATATCACTAAATTCATTAAATATGTAGATAAAGTACCTTTTGTCTATATTTCCATCGACAAATTCAACTTTCGTAAAATTCAGTGGCAATACTCGACCTGTATTTTCTTTCCCAACTATCGTAGCAAGTTGCATCGAATTACTAATAACAACATCACCTTCTTTAAGAGCCAATTCGTCAGGAATATTCATTTCAACTGACACTCGTTCGATAAAGTTATATCTTTGTCCATAATCGTACTCAAAAGCATTTTGATCATAATACTCGATCACATCGATGCCATATTGTTTTTTTGCTCGGGTAGGATTGATCCCTGGAATGAATTTTACAAATTCACTCATTTTTTGTTTTTTCATTATTCTCGCCTTCAGTTATATGATTTTTTGCAAATATAATTTATTTCACTAAGAAATATTATATTATGAAGTATAGCAAAAACATTTTT